>ERZ795059.2426-NODE-2426-length-19310-cov-6.595793_pt1 | contig 19310 bp, 12 predicted proteins | sample MGYA00375143_ERZ795059 | MGnify/ENA primary metagenome ERZ795059 (study PRJEB30188, sample SAMN05720168) | activated sludge metagenome | isolation source: Anaerobic digester | place: USA | collected 2015-01-07 ... | reverse complement strand
GCCTGCTCCAGGTGCATCAGGCCCTGGTCCGTTCTGCCTGCTTGCAGCGCTCGGGTGCCGAGCACCAAGTGGACGATGGCCGGGGCCGCGCCGCGGGCCAAGAGTTGTTTTAGGAGAGCCATCGCCTGTTCGGCGGCCTCGCCCGGCTTGGTCGCCAGATCGGCGAGCATGGCCAGCGCTCGCTGGTTGTCGGCATCGTATTCGATCACGCGCTCCAACAGTTCGAGCTGCCGCACCGGATCCGGTTTGTCCGGCGTCGTACTGGCGTCGAGCCAAGCGAGACAGGTCGCGGCCAGGGCCTGCTGGAAGGGCTTGGGATCGGGCAAGGACAGCCCCGGCGTCAGGACTCGGACAGCGTCTTCGAATCGCCCCTGCGCGGCCTGGCTGCCCGCCCAGCGGAGGCGGTGCAGCGGCTGGTCGGGCTCCGCCTGCGTGCGAGCCTCGAAGAACGCTTCCGCTTTGGCCGCCGCACGTTGCGACTCGGACGCGCGGCCGGCCAAGGCGTACAGCCGGGACAGGTCCAACTGCAGTTCGAGCCGAGCCGGCGCCACGCGCTCCAATTCTGCGATCGCTTTTTCCGTCTTGCCGTCGGCCGCGTACAGCTGCGCTAACATCACTCGCGCGTCCGACTGGTGTTGCGGACTGCGCAGGGCCTGCTGCAAATCATGCTCCAGCACTCGGATCGCCTGCGGGGTAGCAGGCGTAGGCTGACGAATCAGGTCCTGCGCCAACCAGAAATGCGCGTCCGCGTAACCCGCCTCGGTCGCGGGCGCGATCCGGCGCATCAGTTGGCGTGCTCGCGGCAGTTCGTTCTGCCGCGTGGCGGTCAAGGCCAATCCGAAGAAAGCCGCCGGCGACGATTCGTCCAAAAAGGCCATTCGCCGGAAGCACACGTCCGCGGCTTCCAGATCCCCCTGGCGCAGCGCCGTCATGCCGGCCACTTCATATCGGCGCACCCAGTCGCCCGGCGCCCAACGGCTGTACTGCAGCCCGACACCCCACACGGCCACTCCCGCCAGGATGGCCGGCAAGCCCCACACCAGCGGCTTCCAATGCCGAGTGGACCACCAGTCGACCGCGAAGACAAACGCGAAGTACGGCAGCATCAGCGCTTGCCATGCCGCCTTCCGCAACCACTTCGGAATGGATATGCCGCTCACGGTCTGCGCTCCGATTTCGCCCTGTTTCGCAAGTACGTCGCCAGCGTCCGGGGACGGCGAGGAACCAGGCCTTCGAGAACCTGAGTTGCGGCCGCGGCTTCAGACATGTCAACAAAACTCGCCGGAATCTCCGGCAAAGCGAAGGATGGATTACATATTTTTCCTAGCCTATATAATACCCCAAAATTGTCAAATCTGGGTCGTTCTCTTTTTCTGCGGTACTGGGGTCTTAGACGCGGCTGGAGCGGGCGTTCAAACGTCGAAATCCGTGAATTTGCAGGTTTTGCTGGAAACCGGTTCCAATTCAGCGGAAGTCAGGGTATCGTGGCGTATTGCACTTGGTTGACATCGGCGTGTGCGATTCTGCACCACGTGCGGTAATCTCCTTCGGGGCCGTCGGCGATTGGTCGCGGGCGGCTGATTCGAGTCCCGCCCCATGACCCCACGGCGCACCATTGACGGATTGCTGCGAATCGTCGTCCTGGCGCTGGCCGGTTTCTTGCTGGTCTACCTGCCGACGCAAGCCATCGAGTATTACCGCCGAGCACAGGACTTGGGGCCGGCGTGGGCCTATGTCTACCTGGGCGCGGTCGGCACGGGCGCCTTGCTCCTGATCCTGTGCTCTGTCTGGACGGTCTGGCAACTGTGGTCTCACCGTCGCCGCAAGCGAGAGCGGCGCGAGCGGCAGAGCAAGAGCCCCAGCCAGTTGTCGCGCGAACAACAGCAGCAGGAGATCGACGAGAATCTGGCGGCGATCGCGGATCTGCGGACGGACGAGGCGCTGGCCGACGAGGTCCGCACGGAATTGGATCCGAGCCTGGCTCGCTTCGATGACAAACGCCAGCAACACAAACTGGAAATCGTCGCCTTCGGCACGATCTCCAGCGGCAAGTCGTCGCTGCTGAACGCACTGGCAGGACGCGATGTATTTGCCACGGATGCCAAAGGCGGAACCACGATCCGGCGGAGCGAAACGCCCTGGCCGGGCTTGCAGAACGTCACGCTGGTCGATACGCCCGGCCTGGGCGAGGTGGACGGCCAGGAGCGGGCCGCACTTTCCGCCCAGGCAGCCCAGGACGCCGACGTGGTGCTGATGACGGTGGATGGCCCTCTGCGGGACGTGGAACACGGCCTGTTGGAACGCTTGGGACAGATGGAGAAACGGGTCATCGTCTGTTTGAACAAGGAGGACTGGTACGGGGATGACGAGCGCCGGCGGTTGTTGGGCCAGCTGCGCGAGCAAACGGCGCCGGTGGTGGCGGCCGAGGACGTCGTGGCGGTGCGCGCCCGCCCGGCGACGCGGGCCCGCGTCCGCGTCCTGCCGGACGGGACGCAGGCCGAGGAACAAGTGCCCGTGGCGGCGGACATCAGTCCGCTGGCGGATCGCTTGCTGCAGGTCGTCCGCGGCGAAGGCGAGAGCTTGCTGCTGGCCAACTTGTTGCTGCAGTCGCGCGGGCTGGTCGAGGAGGCCCGCGCGCGCGTGCGGCAGGCCCTGGATCGGCGGGCCTGGCAGGTCGTCGAGCGGTACACGTGGGGCGCCGCCGGCGCCGCCGCGTTGAGTCCCTTTCCGCTGGTCGACCTGGCGGCGGGCTGCGCGATTTCCTCCAAGATGGTCGTCGATTTGGCTCGCGTCTACCGGCAGGACGTGGACATCGATGCGGCCGTCCGATTGTTGGGCGAATTGGGCAAGAATCTAATCGCCATCCTGGGCGTCAGCGCCGCGACGCCTGCGGTGGCCTCCGTGGTCGCGTCGCTGTTGAAATCCGTGCCCGGCGCGGGCACGATTGCCGGCGGCATGCTGCAGGGGATCGTGCAAGCCCTGATCACCCGCTGGATCGGCTCCGTGTTCGTGACGTATTTCCGCAACGAGATGCAGACGCCGCAGGGGGGACTCACGGGCCTGGCGCGGCGCGAATGGGACCGGGTGACCAGCGCGGACGAACTCCGCAAGCTGGTCCAAACAGCCCGGCGGTTTTTTCGGAGCAAGACGTAACGCCGCCGTAGCATGGCTCTCCGAGCCGTGCCGTTGTGCTGATAACATCGAGAAATCTGCACGGCTCGGAGAGCCATGCTACGGAGACAACGCACCTGTGAACGATCCCACGATTCAAACCGAAGACCATTACCGCCAGGCGATTACGTCGGTCGAGCGCACGCTGGACCGGCTCCGCGGCTGTACGGACGCCGAGCGGACGCACCTGCGCCGGGACTGGGACCAGCTGCAGGAGATGCTTCGCAAGCTGACCGAAGGCCGAGTCGAAATCGCCGTATTTGGAGAGATCAGCACAGGCAAGTCGGCGCTGATCAACGCGATTGTCGGCGAAGCGGTGGCCGCAGTCGACGTCCGCGGGGGCTGGACCAAGGAGGTCTGGCACGTTCCTTGGAACGGCTGCGGCTACTGCGTGCCGGGATTGGCTCAGTCCCAGATCGTACTGGTGGACACGCCGGGCCTGAACGAAGTGGGCGGCGCGGACCGCGGCCTGATGGCCCGTGAGGTGGCGGAGCGTTCGGACTTGGTTTTGTTTGTGACGGATTCCGACCTGAATGAAATCGAGTTCTCGGCATTGACTTCCCTGGCGGCCATCCACAAGCCCATTTTGCTGGTGTTCAACAAGATCGATCTGTACAGCCGCGATCAGCGAGCGCGGTTGTGCGAGGTGCTCCGCGACGAACGGCTCAAGCATATCGTGCCGAGCGGGAACGTGCTGATGACGGCCGCCGATCCGCGGGAAGTGGAGTACATCATCGAAGCGGCCGACGGGTCCACGCGCAGCCAGTGGCGGCGTCCGCCGCCGGACGTGGTGCAGTTGAAGGGGCGCATCCTGGAGATCCTGGACCAGGAGGGCCTGGCCCTGCTGGCGCTCAACGGCGCCCTGTACGCGGCGGACCGCAGCGACCGGATCGCGGCGCTCCGCGTGGAACTCCGCGACCGCAACGCCACGCAGGTGATCTGGAGTTATGCGGCGCTCAAGTCCGTTGCCGTGGCCTTGAACCCGATTCCGGTGGCCGACATCCTGGGCGGCAGCGCCGTCGACGTGACGATGGTCATCACGCTCTCGCACATCTACGGATTGCAGATTTCCTGGGGCCACGCGCGGGAGCTGGTGACGTCGATCCTCAAGGCGGCGGGCTGGATGGCCGGCGGGATCGCGGTGGAGTATGCGCTGCATTTCGCGTCGTCGGCCTTCAAGCTTCTCACGGCGGGCTATGGAACCGTGCTGACGGCGCTCCCGCAAGGCGCCGCCGCGGGCTTCGGGTCGTACATCGTGGGCCACGCGGCCCGGCACTACTTTGAACACGGATCGTCGTGGGGCAGTCAGTCGCCGAAGGAAGTCGTCAAGCGGATTCTGGACCAGACCGACCGCCAATCGGTCCTGGCGGGTTTGAAGGAGGAAATCAGCAAGCGTTTGCGCGGCACTCCCCAGGCACGGGAAACGTAGAGGGCCGGAGGCCGCAACCAGTGTTTTGGAGTGCGGTGCCTTGTCACCGCTTTTTACCGGCGGTCCGGAGCGCTGCGGCTGACGGGGTTCAGGAGACACAGCAAGGCACGGGAACCCAGAGCGGCGGTCGTTGCGTCGCCGTCGAGCCAAAGCGGCGACAAGGCGCCGCACTCCAAAATGCGAGTCGGAGTCCACCCGCACGCGCCCTACAATCCTCCCAGCCGGCCACGCGTTGCAGAAATTCAACGCCCCCAAACTTGCCTGTTGCGTGAACGCAACTTATGTTTGCCTGGGCGCACACCGGGCGCTCGCCACGCCACCGTCACGCCTGCCGCAGATGGATCGTTCTGTACCCTTGGCCTGGGTCCTTTGCTCGGTGTGTTCGTTCTCGCAACCACGCTTTTTGTGAAGGAAACGAAGATGAAGTGGTTCCGTTTGCCTGCCGCCGCCTTCCTCGTGGCTTTGGGACTGACCGCCCAAGCCGATCCCTATACTCCTGCCAGCGGCGCCCCAGACGGCGCGTCTGGCGTTCCCAATGACGCGGTGCCCGTGGGCGCCGGCGTGGACACCGACTTCCCGTGCTATCCGCCCGGCTTCAGCAGCTACCGCGGTCTGGGGTTCATGGGCAGATGCTACGAGCCTTTGTCGCCGTGCGCCGAGCACGCTTGGGACGGTTACTGCCAGGGCTGCTACGAGGCGCCGCCCTGGCACGCGCTGTTCGACAAGTTTCAAGGCTGGCTGCACCAGCCGGCCTGGGCCTGGTCTGCGAAAGGCTGCGAGCCCTGTAGCGGCTCCAGCGCCAAATGGGACCTGATGACGCCACCGTGCCACGAGCCGCTGTCGCTCCGGCTGCAGCGGTGGCGGGCACAATGGGCGGGCAAGTTCGGAGGCGGCTGGACGAGCACTGACGGCGACTGCTGGGACGAGGCGGGCCAGGCCTTCGAGCCGGCGGAGGACGAGCCCCAGCAACCCGCTGAGCCCCCTCCGGCACCGGCGGTTCGAGAAGCACCTGCACCGGCAACTCCGCCGGCCCCGGCAACTCCGGCACCGCAAGCCAGCGGGCAAGTTGCTCCCGAATTTCCTCCCCTGCTGCCGGCGCGGGACAGGTCGGCTTGGCGATGGTTCCGCTGCCACTGACCGGCCGCCAAGACGGCTTCTAATTTCGACTGCCGCGCATGTCGTAGAGCGGAATTCATTTCGTTCCCAACGGATTGACATCCGTTCTCCTTGGATTCCCGCCGCAGGATCTGCCTGCGGCTTTTTTTGCGCCGCAGCGCCGGCTTGACACGGGCCTTGTCAGACTTCAGGATGAGAAGCTTGGAGAGGCACGCCGAGGTTGGCTCGGAGCCCTGCCCCTCTTTCCCCTCGCGTTTGAAGGAGCACACTGATGGCCAAGATTTCGGTCGGGTTGAATTTGGAGTACGTGCGACATCATGACAAGCCGTTCGAGTGGGGCGTCGACAAGGCGGCGGAGTTGGGTTACGAGTACGTCGAGCCGATGGTGCATTTCGGCCGCGAATTGATGAGCGAGGCCGGCTACTTCCACACCGTTTCCCTGTTCGACGATCCGTACCGCATCCGCCGGGCCGCGGAGAAGGCCGGCGTCAAGCTGTCAGGACTGCAGGCCCACGGACCGCTGGGACGCCCGGAGGTCCACGGCGAGTACCTGAAGCTGGCCATCCGCCACGCGGCCGAATGCGGCGCGCCGGTCGTGAACACCGACGAAGGGATCAAGGCCAAGTGGACGACGGAGGAAGAAGACCACGTGCTGATCAAGTACACGCTGCAGGAAGCCGCTTTCGTGGCCGAACCGCGGGGCATCCTGATCGGCCTGGAGTGTCACGCTCAGTACTCCCGGACGCCCGACGGGCTGGACCGCATCTACAACCTGGTCAAATCGCCCGCGATCGGCATCAATCTGGACACCGGCAACGCCTACTTGGCCGGCCAAGATCCGTACGCCTGGCTGGAACGCGTCCTGGACCGCCTGGTCCACTTGCACGCCAAGGACATCTCCGTCCAGCAGTCGGACGCGGAACGCGGGAAGGTCACGGGGACGGCGGTCGGCTGCGCGTGTGGCGACGGCGTGATCGACTGGAGCCGCATCGTGCGCATCCTCCGCCGCTGCCCACGGGACATTGTGATGTCGGTCGAATGCGGCACGATCGAACAAGCGGAGCGCAGTATCAAGCACTTGGCGCCGCTGGTCGCCAATACGTAACGTGGCCAGGTGCCGTAGCCGAAGAAGCCCGGCTTCTGCGGAGCAGCCGAGCTTCTGCAGAGGTCAACCATGCGCATGAAATCGTGGCCCATGTCGCTCCTCGGCCCCGCAGCGCTGCTCGCCACGCTTGGCCTAGGTACGGCGTCGGCCCCCGCGCAGATCGGCGGTGCTGTGCCCAGGTACGCCGGCCAGACGATAAGCTACTGGCAGGATTTGCTGGCCCAACATGTGGGCAAGGATTCCGACGAAGACAAGCAGCAATGTCGTCGTGCCGCGCAGGCGTTGGGCGAGATTGGCCCCAACGCCAAGGACGCAATTCCGCTGCTGGTCCAGGCGCTCCAGTCGCCGTCGCTAGAGGTCCGCGGCTTTGCCGTCGACGCGCTGGGACGCATCGGCCTCGGCGCTCAAGTTGAAGCTCAGGCGGCGGTGCCCGCGATCATCGCCGAGGTCGATCTGCCGAAGGAGCACATCAACTACGCCGCCTTGGCAGATTTCCGCCGCCTGGCAGCTCGGGCGCTCGGACGGATTGGCATCGGCGCGACGGCGGCCGTGCCGGTGCTGGAAAAGGCACTGCAAAACGAGGACCCGTTGTATCGCGTCCAAGCGGCTCTGGCACTCTGGAAGATCGCCAGCCATCCGCAGGCCGTTCCCGCGCTCCAGGCCGCGTTCAAGTTGAACGACCCGGAAGCCGCGTTCGAAGCAATCCTGGCGTTGGGGCAAATCGATCCCGGCGCGAAGGCCGCTGCGCCGGACCTGGTGACCGCACTGGAACACGAGGACCCCGACGTGCGGCGGGCCGCGGCCGATGTGCTGGTCAAGCTGGGACCGTCCCAATTGGAGCCGATCTCGCAGGCGCTTGCCGCCGGGCGCATCGCGTCGCCGGCCGCCGCTGCCTATGCCCTGGGGGAAATCCTGGACGCCATGCGGCAAGACGTATTCTACGATCCGCGAATGGACGCTCAGCGTCTGGCCGTGGCGACCCACACCGCCCTGCGTCTTGTTGCCCCCGCTTTGATCGGCCTGCTGCCTCATGCAGATCCCGAAGTGCGTCAGACCGCCATCCAATCGCTTTCGCAAATGGGGTTGCTCGCCGCACCGTTCTTGCTGCAAAAACTGAAAGCGGACGACGCGGCCGTCCGCCCCGCAGCCATCGCCGCCCTCACGCGACTGGAAGACCACCTGCCCGCGGCTTCCCCCGCGGGTCCCGGCCTGGAGGTATTCAAAGCCAACCTGGTCCCGCGGCTGATGGACTTGATGAGGCACGCGGATTCGCAAGTTCGCCGTGCCGCGTACCGGGCGTTCGCCAGATTCGCATTCGGCGCGGGAGGCAAAGCGGCTACGCCCCTGCTGCGCAGCGCCCTCCGCGACCAGGATCTGTCGATCCGCCGATACGCGTTCGAGGCCTTGCAACAGCAGGGGGAGAAGTGAAAGCCGAAAGGTCAAGAGTTCGAAAAGTCGAAAGGTCGAAAAGCTGGAGACGCGCGCAGGGGGGCGTTGCCGTTCTTGCATTCGGGGGCGTGGGAAGTTTATAACCAGAGGGCTCAGAGGTACAGAATTCCATTTTCGCGGCCCCTCGTCCGACGACATGGCCACGCTTCACGCCGCGAAAATTGAATTCTGTACGTCTAAGCCCCGCACGTGGGCACCGCTCGCGCGGCTGACGGACAGAGATCATAACACGGGAGAGCCCTGCGATGAGTGACGAACCCGATCTGAAACAGGAACTGGGGCAGTTCGCCAAGGATTTCGACGCCTTGCGGCAGGCCCTGGCCGAAGTCCTGGTCGGCCACGCCGAGGCGATCGAACTGACGCTCGCCGCTCTGGTGGCCGGGGGGCACGTCCTGCTGGACGGCCCGCCGGGCGTCGGCAAGACGTTGCTGGGTCGCACGCTGGCGCAATTGCTGGACGTCAAATACCGCCGCATCCAGTTCACCTCCGACCTGATGCCGGCCGACGTGATCGGGACCTACGTGGTGATGGAATCGCAAGGCCGGCGGCGGTTCGAGTTCCAGCAAGGACCGATTTTCACCAATCTGCTGCTGGCCGACGAGATCAACCGGGCAACGCCCAAGACCCAAGCGGCCCTGTTCGAGGCGCTGGAGGAACGGGCGCTGACGGTGGCCAACGAGAGCTACGAACTGCCCGCCCCGTTCTTCACCCTGGCCACGCAGAGCTTGGGCGATATCGAGGGCACGTTCCCCGTGCCGGAGACGCAACTGGACCGCTTCTTCTTCAAGTTGACGCTGCCCACGCCGACGGGCAGCGAATTGGAGACCGTGTTGCAGCGTGGAACCGGGGCCCAGACGCCGCCCGTGAAACGGATTCTGGACGGGAAGCGGATCGTGGCCATGTCGCAACTGGCGCGGCGTGTGGCCGTGCCGCCGGACGTGTTGAGCGGCGTGGCGAACCTGGTGACCGCCACGCATCCGGCGGCAGTCACGGCTCCCGAATCCACGCGGCGGTTCGTGCTGCGCGGGGCCAGCCCGCGCGCCGGCCAAGCGATGATCCTGGCAGCGAAAGTGCTGGCCGCGGTCGCGGGACGCACCCAGATCACGCGCGACGACGTGCGGCGCGTGGCGCTGCCCGCCCTGCGGCACCGGATTACGTTGAGCTTTGAAGGACACGCCCAGGAGGCAGGCGTCGATGGAATTGTCACGGACATCCTGCAATGACCCTGTTCGACACCGAATTCCGCCGCCGCTGTGAGTACCTGGACCAGGCGGCCCGCCGCAGCTGGGGCAGCCGGTTCCTGGGCCGGCGGCTGGACCGGCGCTGGGCGGGGGGCAGCGAGTTCGTGGGCCACTCGGACTACACCTGCGGCGACGATTTCCGGTACATCGACTGGCCCATCTGCGCCCGGCACGACGAGTTGCTCACGCGCCAGTATCGGGGCAGCGAAGACCGCATTGTGTATCTGCTGGTCGATTGCTCGCCCGGCATGCGGTTGGGAACGCCGGCCAAGTTTGACGTGGCCCGGCGTCTGGCCGGCGCGCTGGGTACCATGGCCCTGGCGAACCTGGATCGAGTGGGCGTCGTCGCCGTGGCCGATCGGGTCGTGGCGGAACTGCCGCCGGTGCGCGGCCGCCAGCGTGCCTTCCGGCTGTACCGATTCTTGGACGAACTGCAGACCAGCGCCGCGCCGGTCAAGCTGAGATCGGCGGCCGAGGCATTTGTACAGCAACGCCCGCAACGCGGCACGACCGTGGTGATCAGCGACCTGTTCGACCCCGCCGGCTTTGAGCCGGCTATCGACCTGCTGGCCCAACGCGGATTCCCACCGTATTTGCTGCAAGTGGTGGACGAGCGCGAGATCGATCCGCACCTGTCCGGCGGCGTGACCCTGGTCGACGTCGCCACCGGCCGCTCTCGCCGTACGTACCTGGAGGACCTGGACCTGGTCAACTATCGCCGTGTGTTCCAGGAGTTCATCGCGTCCTGCCGCGGATACTGCGCCAGACGTTCGATCGGCATCCTGCAAACGACGACGGGCACGCCGGTGCAGGAATCCGTGCTGCGAGTGATTCGGACGGCGACCAGCAGGATGTACGCGCCGTGTGACCGGTGACCGGTGATCCGTGACCGGTGATCGGTGACCGGTGACCGGTGGTTGATAGAAAGTGACAAGTTGGAAATCATAACTGATGACTGATGACTGATGACCGATGACTGATGACTGATAACCGATGACCGACATGGGCTTTTTTCATCCAGAACAATGGCGCTGGGCCGGCTTGGCGGTGCTGATCGCACTGCTGTACCTGTGGAATTTCGCCAGGGGCCGGCACGAGGTAGCTACGTTCTGGCTGTGGCAACGGGCGCTGGCCCGGCGGCCGGCTTGGCTCCGACTGCAATTCTGGCTTTCCCTGGCGGCCCAGATCGTCATTCTCTTGCTGCTGGTCGCCGCGCTGGCGGAACCGTACTGGAAAACGGCCGTGGCAGGACGCCGCACGCTGGTGCTGGTCCTGGACGTTTCGGCTAGCATGTCCGCGACCGATGTCAAGCCGACACGACTGGCCGCCGCCCAGGCCGAGGCGCTGCGCATCGTCCAGGGCCTGCAGCCGGGCGAACCGATGACGATCCTCACCGCCGGTAGCGTGGTACGGTCGCTCTGCCGCTGGACGGACGACCCGCAGGCGCTGCAGGCCGCAATCGACACCGTGAAGCCAACGGATGGGACCACACGCATGACGAACGCTGTCGAACTGGCCCGCCGGCTGCTCGACGGCAAGCGAAACCCGAAAATCGTGCTGCTGACGGATGGCTGTTTTCCCCAGGCGGCCGCGCTGGCGAAAGACGAGCAGGTCTATCTGAAGCGGTTCGGCCAAGGCGGCCGGAACCTGGCCATCACGCATTTGGCAGCGCGGCCTGACCCGCTCAATCCGACACAGCAACTGGTGCTGATAGAAACGGCCAACGACTCGGAGTCTGCCGCAGAATGTCAGCTTCCAGTGTCTATGGAGGGCGGAAAAGCTCAGACGACGACGGTGAAACTCCCCGCGGGTGCTGTGGCGCAAACCACCTTGTCGGTCCCGGCCGAGAAGAGCGGCGTGCTGACAGCACGGCTGACCGACGGCGACGACCTGGCTGCGGACAACACGGCCCACCTGATCGTGGCCGGCCGCCCGCAGCCGAGCGTGTTTTTCGTACCCGCCGGCCAGGGTGCGCCCGATGGCGCCGTGCAAGCGGCCTTGGAATCCGTCCCGGCCGTCAACCTGCAGGTCGTCGAGCGTCTGCCGGACAAGCTGCCGCCGCAAGCCGTCGCCGTGTTACATCGCCAAGTTCCCCAGCGGCTGCCGGCGTGTCCCGTGTTGGTGATCGCTCCGCAGGGGCCATGCGAGTTGTGGGAGGTCGCCGGGGCGATGCGCGAGGCGGCCTGCGCAGTGAAGGACGTGCAGCGCGATTCGCCGCTGTTGACGGACGTGCGGTTCGAGGACATCGTGGTCGAGGAGGCGGTGAAGCTGACATTCAAGCAGCCTGCGGAGACGCTGATCGCGACCGCCACGGGCGATTCGTTGTACAGCCGGCTGGATCGCTCCGCGGGCCCGGTGCTGGTGCTGCACGTCGACCTGGACAGAGAAAAGAGTGACCTGGCGTTGCGTGCCGAATTTCCGATCTTGGTGCGGCAGGCCGTCCGCTTTCTGAGCGGGACAGCGGACGCGGACAGCCCGGCTGCCCGCACCGACGTGCTGGTCTCGCTGCAGAACACGAAGGGTGCCAAGCTGGTGGCCCAGGACGGCCGCTCGATCGACCTGCCGGAGTCTCCGCAGCGACGCGCCTTGTTTGCCCTCGATGCCGTCGGCGTCTGGCCGGTCGAAGCGGCGGGCGACCCGCGATCGCCGTCCAAGCAGGCCGGGACGACGCCGGTGCTGCCCGTCAATTTGGCGAGTCGCAGCGAGAGCGGCATCCGCGCCGGAGCAAACGTGCCATCCCGCGACTTGGAATCGCCCGCTCCGACGCGGCAGCAACCGCTGTGGGTCGGGCTGGCCGGCGCGGCTGCCGCATTGCTGTTGATCGAATGGTGCTTGTTCCATCGGAGAGTTGTCGTTTAGCGTCTGGCCGTTTTTTTCAGAAAAACCCCTACGATCGGTTTCTGACGTTCGCCCATGGCCCCTGTTCTGGCTGTCATCGAATTCGAGCATCCGCTGTGGCTGATCGGCCTGGCCGCGCTGCCGGTGATCGCGTATTTCGCCATCCGCAGTTCGGCCGGGGGGCCCGTCTGGCGGCGCGTGGCCAGCCTCGTCTGTCGGGCAGTGATTGTGACGCTGGTGATCCTGGCCTTTGCCGGCATCACCAACCGCGGGCCGAGCCAGCAGCGGTTTGTCGTGTTTGCCACCGATGTCAGCCGCAGCGTCGCGGGAACGGAAGCAGAGAAGTTCATCGGGGCTGCACGCGAGCAGCAAGACGGTCACGACGCCGTCCTGCTGCCTTTTGCGGACCGTCCCGGAGAATTCTCGGCTGGCTCACAGCTGTCGCCCGCAGGGCTGGACATCAACACCAGCGACCCGGGAGCGGCCCTGCAGTTGGCCGCTGCGTCGATCCCCAACAACTTTGTCCCGCAGGTGGTGTTGCTCACCGACGGGAATGAAACGGCCGGCGATCTGGCCCGCGCCGCCTTGGGCGCGGCCGTGCCCGTCTCCGTGGTGCCGCTCACCTCGTTCGCCGGTCCGGAAGTGTGCTTGATGGAATTGCTGGCGCCCGCGCAGGCCGCACCCGATGCCGAAGTGCCGCTGGAAGCCGTGATCCAAGCGAACCGCGAGACGGCCGGCAGCGTGGAACTGCTCCGCGACGGGAACGCCGTCGCGCGGTCGGACGTGTCGTTGCGGGTCGGCGAGAATCACGTCCGCATACAATCGCCGCTGGGCGCAGGACCGGTTGCCACGTTCACGGCGCGGGTGGTGGCGAAAGAAGACGCCATCACGGAGAACAACCAGCGGCGAGCGCGTGTGGTTGCCAATCGACGGCTGCAGGTTCTCTTGGCTGACGCGGAATCCGCCGCGGCGAATCCGTTTCCCGACCTGCTGGCCTCGCAGGGGTTCGAGGTTGCGCTCCAACCGCCCGCGCAGCTGGCCACGGACGCGGCCGCGCTGGACGCCTTCGACTTGCTGGTCCTCTCCGACGTGTCAGCCCAGGATTTGGGCCAGGCCCAGTTGCAGGCCATCGACCGCTACGTCCACGAACTCGGCGGCGGCCTGATCGTATTGGGCGGCGAGAAAACGTTCGGCGAGACCGCCCTCCGCGACACGCCGCTGGAACGGATGTTGCCGGTCACAGCCGCTGCGGCGCCCGAGGAGGCGGAGAAGTCCGTCCTGGCGATGGTCCTGGTCATCGACCGCTCGCAGTCGATGGAGGAAGACCGCCGCCTGGATTTGGCCAAGGAAGCCGCAAAGCAATCCGTGGGGGTGCTGGAAGCGCACGACAAGGCGGGCGTGATCGCCTTTTCGGACGACGCCCAGTGGATCGCCGATCTGGCTCCGGTGGCGGACAAGGCCGAATTGCTCAAACGCATCGATACGCTCACGCCCTACGGCCAGACGAACATGTACCGGGGCGTGGTGCGGGCCGTGTTGGCCTTGGAGCAGACGGCCGCCGACCGCCGGCACATGATCCTGCTGACCGACGGCGTTCCTGCGCCGGGCGATTACCGGGAAATCGCCCAGCGTTTAGCCTCCAGCGGCATCACGCTGTCGACGGTTTCGATCAGCAAGGGCGCCGAGCAGGACATGCTGAAAGAAATGGCGACCATCGCCGGCGGCCGCCACAACCACTGCGACGATCCGTCCGCTGTGCCGCGCATCCTGGTGCAGGAAACCAAGGTCGCAGCCAGCGGCGAGGGCTACCGCGAGTTCCGCCCGTTCGCGCTGCGGTCGCTGCCGGGACTGGAGGTCAGCTCGGCTCCGCCGCTGCTGGGTTATGCCCGGACGAATCCCAAACCAGAAGCCGAGCCGCTGCTGTTTGCCGTGGCCGGTCATCCGCTGCTCTGCTGGTGGCGTTACGGAGCGGGGACGACGCTGGCCTTGACGTCCGACGTCAAAAACCGCTGGGCTGCCCGCTGGCTGAAGTGGCCGGGCTACGGAGACTTCTGGAAACGTCTGGTCCGCCACGTCGCCCGCCCGCCGCGTGCTAATCCGCTGACCATCTCGGCGCGCCGCACCGGCGATAGAATTGCGGTCACTGCCGAATTGCCCCCAGACGGCGGGCAATACCCGGCCGACGCAACGCTGTCGGCGACGGTCTCCGGACCAGGCGTCAAGCAGCAGACGCCGGCCTTGCCTCTCGTCGCACCGGGTCGATGGGCCGCCAATTTCGAGGTTCCGAGCGGTACCCCCGCCGAGTTCGAGATCCGCGTCAAGGGCGCCGGCAGCGACGGCTCTGCGCTTGCGGCAAGCCAGACCATTTTCGTTGATTATCCGGACGAACTGCGGCTGCGGCCCACGGACGAAGGACTGTTGCGCCGCGTCGCCGAGACCACGGGCGGCGTCTTCCGCCCGGAACCGGCCGCGGTCTTTGCCACCGACGGCCGGACCGTGCAACGCATCACGCCGCTGTGGTCGTCTCTGTTGCTTGCCGCCCTGTTGTTGTTCGTGGTCGACGTGGCCTTGCGGCGGCTGAGGTTCTGAGCGGCATTTCGCCCGGTCTGGGCCAGTGGCGAGCAAGACGCTCGAACCGTGTATTTGTGTGAGCAACCCCAGAAGCTACACCGGAACGAGAGCAGCTTTGGCGAGCGGCGGGGCGTCGGCCCCCCGGTTCCTGTGATGCTGGCAGGCCGACTCTGGGGGAAACCGGTGGGCTCACGCCCACCGTTCGCCGGGATTTCTGTCACCGCTGGATGCGTGCCGAGCCGCCTTGGGCGAAGGCTTGGACCTGCTCCAGCGTGGCCATCGTGGTGTCGCCGGGGAAGGTGGTCAGCAGTGCGCCGTGGGCCCAACCCAGCTTGACGGCTTCGTCCGGCGACTTGCCGGTCAGCAGGCCATAGAACAGGCCGGCCGCAAAGCCGTCGCCGCCGCCGACGCGGTCGTAGACGTCCAGTTCGCAGGTCGGCGCCACGTGGGTCTGGCCGTTGATCCAGGCCACGGCGCTCCAACTGTGCCGGTTGGTGGAATGCACCTCGCGCAACGTCGTCGCCACGACTTTGACCTGTGGGTGCTGGGCCACGACGCGGTCGATCATCCCGAAAAACGTGCTGGGGTCCAGTTTCGACTTGGCGGCCACCTCGGGGCCGGGCACGCCCAGTCCTTTCTGCAGGTCCTCTTCGTTGCCGACCAAGACATCCACGAATTCCATGATCCGGCGGATCGTCGCCTGGGCGGTGTCCAAGCCGCCGGAGATCTTCCACAGCTTCTCGCGGAAGTTCAGGTCGAACGAGACGATGGCCCCGGCCGCTTTGGCCGCCCGCATGCCCTCGATGATCACCTCCGGCGTCGTCTTGGACAGGGCCGCGAAGATGCCCCCGCTGTGGAACCAGCGTGCGCCGCCCGCAAAAATCTCCGCCCAATTGAAATCGCCCGGCTTGAGCAATGCGGCCGCTTCGTTCGAGCGGTTATAAAACACGACGGGCGCCCGCACGCCGTGCCCGCGATCGCTCAACACGCAAGCCATGTTCGGGCCGTTCACGCCGTTGTGGGCGAAGTGCTTGTAGAAGGGCTTGACGCCCATCGCCCGGACCCGCTCCGCGATCAGGTCGCCGATCGGATAATCGGCCATCGCCGTGGCAATGCCGGTCCGCAGGCGGAAGCAGTCGGACAGGTTCGCCGCCACGTTGAATTCGCCGCCGCTGACGTGAATCACGCACTGAGTGGCCTTGCGGAACGGGATGATCCCCGGATCGAGGCGATGGACCAACGCCCCGAGAGATACGAAATCCAACTCAGCACCCTGGCGGACGTTCAGACCGGCGTTCATGCAACTCCCCTTCGTTCTTCAAGTTTCCAGATATCAGCGAGACCACAGAATACCACATCGGCGGCGGGCGTGGCAACGAGGTGTGCCGGCCGAGTTACAGCGGACGGCACACGGCGAGGCGGTGAATGCTTGCGATCTCCCCGTAGCATGGCTCTCCGAGCCGTGCCCATGTGGCGAACGGCCGGGCGTAAGCCCGCCGGTGGTAGGGCTGCAGAGCCGTTCCACCAGCGGGCTTACGCCCGCGGTTCGCCCGACGGAATGACGCACGGCTCGGAGAGCCATGCTACGGAGTGTGCCTGCCAAGTTCTAGGGGGCCGCCATCGGCGTGACGAGCGTGCCGATCGAGCGGATGGTGGCTTCGATGCGGTCGCCGGGTTTCAGGTACGTGCCGGTCGCGTCGCCCACGCCGCCGGGGGTGCCGGTCGAGATGATGTCGCCCGGTTCCAGAGTCACGAAGCTGGACAGGAATTCGATCACGGCGGCCACGGGAAAGATCTGATACGCGGTGTTCGAATCTTGCCGGACCCTGCCGTTGACGGTCAGTTTCATGTCCAACGCCTGCGGATCAGCAATCGCATCGGCCGACACGACGCAGGGGCCCATCGGGCAGAAGTTGTCGTGCCACTTGCCGTGCAGCCAATCAAAGAACCCGTCCATCGTGCGGACTTTGCGCTGCGGGTTGGGATGGAACTCGCGGTCGGAAATGTCGTTGACCACGGTATAGCCGGCGACGTACTTCAAGGCATCGGCCTCCTTTACGGCTTTGGCCCGCCGGCCGATGATCACGCCCAACTCCAACTCCCAGTCGATGTGGTCGGGGGAAAGAGCCGGAATCTTGACGGGCTTGCCGGGATCGGTCAGCGTCGTGGTCGGAGGCTTCATAAAGACGTAAGGAAAAGTCTCCGCCCGCTGCGCCGCCTTGCCGCCGCCCTCCTCGATGTGCTGGGCGTAGTTGCCGGCCAGCAAGAACAATTTGGGCGGCCGCGGAATCGGGACCAGCAGTTCCACCGAGTTGGTCGCCAACTTGACGGAGTCCGGCAACATCGGCGCCGTATCGGCGACCCACTTGGCCAATTTGGCGGCACCCGGACACGCAGCGCCGTCAGGCGGCAGAAACGCGAGCAAATCGTCGCCGTCGGGGATGTTCAGCTTCTCCTTGCCGGCCTCCGCATAGTTTGCGGCCGCAGCCGCCACGGGCACAATGTACGCTTCGCTGTAGAACCCGGCGGACACTCGGCCCGCATGTCGAAAACGGCACAGTCGCATGGTAAATCTCCTCGGGGGAAGTCGGGAAGTGAAAGAGTGAAAAAGTCGAAAAGTGCAATAGTCGAAAAGTCGCTGAGTCGCTGAGTCGAAGAGTCACGAAGTCGAAGGGCAAGAAGTCGCTGAGTCGAAGAGTGGCTGAGTTCAAGGGGACGAAACGAGGGGACGTCAATCCAACGATTGGCCCCAGCAACCGACGGCGATACTCGGATCGCCGGTTCCCGTGTCTCTGGCCCTTCGACTCTTCGACCTCTTTCACTTTTTCGCTCTTCGACTTTTTCACTTTCCGACCCGGTTCTTCAGGTGTTTGTCCGCGAACTTCAGGTATTGTTCCCAATCGTAGTCGGTCACATCGTGTTTGCCGGTCCGGATGTGGTAGCCGATGATGTCGCTGACCGGATGGTCTACGGGCGGCATATCATCCGCCGGCAGGCCGCCGGCGCCCAGCAGCCGATACACGGGCTCGGCATGCTTGGCCGACAGGAACTCGCCGCGGGGATCGGCCCAGCGATCTTCCTCCGCGCTGGCCACGTATACGGGCCGCGGGGCCATGAGCGCGATCAATTCATGTTGGTCGATGGGCAACTGCGCTTCGTTGTCGTTGTACTGGTTGAAGTTGTCGCAGAACCAGTGCGGGAACGACGTGTTGATCCGCCACACGGTTTCGCCGTACGCGCGGCGACTAAGCGCCGCGCCGCCGCAACCGGAATTGTTGGAGATGACCAGCGCGAATCGCTCGTCCTCGGCGCCGGCCCAGAGGGCGGTCTTGCCGAGCCGCGAGTGGCCCATCACCGCCACGCGTTTGGCGTCGACGTCGGCGTCGGTCTCGAAGTAGTCCAGCGCCCGGCTCAACCCCCAGGCCCAGGCGGCGATCGAGCCCCACTGGTCCGGGTCGGGCTTCGTCTGGCCGGAGCGATAGAACAGAGGATGGACGCCGTTCTGGAAGCCGTCGTCGAAATCCGGATCGATATCGCCGTAGTAGATCGTGGCCAGAGCGTAGCCGCGGGACAGGATCTTTTCGACCGCCCAGCGACTGGCTGAAGCGCCGCGACTGTCCTCCCTGGCCCGATTCTCGATTACGCCCTTGGACGGATTGGGACGCATCCAGCTTTTCGAAAGCCGGATCCCCGGATCCTTGTGGATCGCGTGATTGCCTTGAAAGTTCAATCCCAGGAAGGCGGGCACGGGTCTCGTTACCGCATTCGGCAGGTAGATCAGGATGTCCATGCTAGGCCCGTCCTTCTTGCCCGTAAAGTAGACGGTTACCTGTTTCCGCGTGGCTGTGCCGCCCAGTGCCTGCTGGTCGCAATCGAACACCTCCCAAGTCAGGCCCTCGGGCCGGCCTGGACTGCGTCCGAACATGTGCGTCCGGAACAATTCCAGAATCTCGGGCCGGCGCTTGGTCCGCCAAGTCTCCGCGTCGGTGACTTTGTCGCCGTTGGCCATGACCAGCGGATCGGGCAGGGTGTATTGGGGAACCTTGGCTTCATCGTAATTCGCTTCCGCCGCCTGGGCCGCGGGGCGCGGGGCGCACAAGACGCAGGCCAGAGCCAACAGGACGACAACGCGGGGCAATCGGTAAAGGGCGTTCATGGGAACCTCGCTGGATGGATTGGGAATCAGCTGTCTATCGCCTTTGACTGTAAACCATTTTTCGCGGCGTCTCAATCCGTGGCAGCGGGCAGCCGGGTTGTTCGGCGTCGCGGGCAGTACCGCCCTCCGTTCGTCGTGCGGGAGCAGTCTGAGTGAACACTTGCGAAATCAGCCGCACTGCCTAGTACTACAGCGCCTAAGTTCGTTTCCTACATCGCCTCCGCAGTTCGGCGC
>ERZ795059.2423-NODE-2423-length-19356-cov-7.633076_pt1 | contig 19356 bp, 11 predicted proteins | sample MGYA00375143_ERZ795059 | MGnify/ENA primary metagenome ERZ795059 (study PRJEB30188, sample SAMN05720168) | activated sludge metagenome | isolation source: Anaerobic digester | place: USA | collected 2015-01-07 ... | reverse complement strand
GCGAAGTCAGTAGTCTTCGCCGAACCTGTTAGCCACCAGCGCCTGAAGCGCATCCGTGTACACCACCGCCTTCAACCCTCCCGCTACCGTGTAAATACCGGTCAAAATCACCACCGTGAACGCGCCCACCCAAAAATTATCCAGGGTGCCGAAGGTGCCTGGTTCCAGCAGCGCGTCAAACACCACCGCTCCGGCATACACTGTCACACTCACTTTGGTGAACACATACGCGGTCAGTGAAACCAGGGTTAGAATCCAGCGCGACGCGGGATTATAGCGGCGCTCAAGAAATTCCGGCATCGTGAACACACCGGTTCGATGATAGAACGGTACAAATACCCAGCCCAGCACCAGAATGCACCATGCGTGCAATTCATAGTGGGCCATGGCCACACCGCTCTTCGCACCCGAGCCCGCAAGCCCCACAATGTGCTCGGAACCAATATTGGTGGCAAACAACGACGCCCCCACCACCCAAAAACTAATATTACGCCCCGCCAGGAAATAATCCTGTGTAGAGTTCTGCTTCCTGGACGACCACCACGCCACTGCCGCTGTCGCCAGAAAGTACAGGGCAATCATGCTCCAATCCAACATTGTCAACCTAGCCACCGTCTTTCTCCCAGTTTGGTATTCCACAGAGGAATAAACTATATCAGTTTTCCTTGTAAAAACGGTACAGAGACTTTCTCCGCATATTTTGTAAACGTCCGGTGAATTGTATCTTTCATATGGATGCGCATCGTGGGAGAATAGTGTCATTGCACCGGAGGTATCGCAATGACGCAGTCATCTCCCCGTGTTTTCAGGCTAGAATACGAAAAAACAAACTTGTTGCCTGTCCCCGGATGCCACTATAAATTTGGAGTGCGGTAGCTTGCTGCCGCTTTTGGGAGAGATATCGTCAACACACAAGCGGCAGCAAGCTACCGCACTCCAAATTTATCCCGTCCTTACATATTTTCATGAAACCACACTCAACATGATTTTCTTGTATAATGCCCCTGTAATCTGGAATTGCATTGAAGGGTCAGTTCACATACATGAAGAAACACCTTGATATCATTATCGTAGTGACCTTGGCACTGCTTTCCGCTGTTACCGCAATGGTGTATGTATCCACTTGGGGCGGCACCCCCCACTTTTTCCAAGAATTGTTCGGCCCGCCGGCCATGTATGCCTGTGGACACGGCTTTGTGAATCCGGTGCTCGAAAAAACACCCGGCTTGGATGCCTTTCTACACCCCGCCATGCATGTGAATCACCCCCCGGAAAAGGATTGCCTGAAATGCTCTGAAATACTCCCTAACACCCCGACACAACCCCTGGATGGCTTTCAAAAACGGCAACTCTACCTCCTGATTGCGGTTGCGGGCATATGGAGCGTGTTCGGCGTGGCATGGTCCTCTCTGATCCCCCTCTATGGCATCCTTTACGGCGCTTCCACGGCGGCACTCTATGGAATATTCCGGCTAGGCATGAACCGGCTCTTTGCAACCGCTTGCACCATTCTTCTATTCCTCTCTCCGGTTCAATTAAATAACCTTGTGCGGCTCCGGGATTATTCCAAGGCCCCCTTTATCCTGGCGGCCATCCTCATCATGGCATGGCTGATTAAAACACGATTCGCATGGTGGAAAGTATGCTTGGGGGCGGCAATCATCGGTCTGCTCGCGGGCATCGGTTGTGGGTTCCGCATGGACACCCTTATCTGCCTCCCTGCCTGCATACTCGTGATACTCTTTTTCATTGAAGGCCCGTTTTTTCGCACCCTCTGGGTCAAAGGTCTTGCACTGGCGCTGCTCCTTGGGATTTTCTCTGTTTCCGCCTACCCGTTATTTAACGCCGTAGGCAGCGGCATGAAATACCAGGATTTCCTCCTGGGGTTCAATGATCTTTATGATAGCCGACTGGGCGTCGGCGGCGTTCCCTATCGAATCCATCACCGCTATTTGGATTACGAGCCCATGGCCACCCTCCACGCCTTTGGCCAACAGGTGGAACAACACCCCGTTTTCTATACCTTCGACTCCCTGGAATACGAGGCCATTGGGGGGCGCTATGTCCGTACAATCCTGAAAATCTTTCCTGCCGATCTGATGACCCGCGCCCTCGCCGCAACCCTGCGTATCGTGGATGAACTGCCTGCTTCCCCTGAAAATACCGCCCCCCGAGGGGTTGCCAATCCCCTCCTGCTAAACCTATTTTCCCTCCATGCTCAGATCATGCACTACGGCCTCCGGTATGCCCGCTATGCCGTTCTGGCCGCCATCCTCCTAGTAAGCCTTCGGAATATGCGCTGGGGATTTGCCGCCGCCTTCTTACTGTTGTACTTCGGCGGCTACGGCGCCATACAATTCGCCACCCGCCACTATTTCCACCTCCAATTCCTCTCCATATGGGCGGTGGGTTTTCTCCTAAGTATCGCCATAACAACCGGCATCACCCTCTATCACCGGGAAAAACTTCGAATGCTTCGGGATCAGTATGCCTCTTCCTTCCGGCACCTGCTTGTCACACTATCCCGGCCGATAGTAGTCAGCATAACCGTCCTGCTAATCCTTGCCATTCCCCTTGCCCTTTTTAGTGCTTGGCAGACGTTCCAGGTCCGGGCATTGTTACATGCCTTTGACCAGGCAGAAAAAGAACCGCTCACGTTGACCAGCCAACAGCAACCGGATGGCCGCTGGCTGGTACAAGGGCAGGAAATTGCCCCAAAATCCATCTTGCCCGAACCCGCCACCATGCCGTTCTTCGATATGGAATACTTAGTGGCGGAATTCGATACAAGCCAGAACCCTGTCGAATCTATTGCTTTGTATGAAGGGTCAACACAAGATCTGGCCTTAACTTGGGCGCAGACCCTGCCTAAAACTAATTCCGGCGCCACCCGGCTCATCTTCCCCGTCTACTATGCCCGTTGGAAAAGTGCCACCCCCAGTTGGACCACCTATGAGGGACTACTCCTCTCCCAAACTGATTTCTCCCATCTTAAAGCCCTTCAACGCATTACGAACCCCCAAGCTTTCCCGCTGCTCATCACTGCCGCACTCTCCCCGGATTGGGAAAACCACCCCTTGTATCAGCGGTTAGTTCGTTAAATCAGGCATTTGCGAAATAGGCCTTTTTCTCAAAAGATCACCGGAAACAGGACAGATTACTCACATTTCACAGCCAAACCGTTGCCTCTTCACCTGCTCAGAGGCGAATAAAGCCTATTTCGCAAATGCCTCGTTAAATATTTGTTGATTCAACGGAAAAATGATAGCATGGATATACTAAATCAAAGTATTGGGATGGGTTAGAAGCCGAGGGTTAACGGTGAAATAAGGAGCATTTACAATGTATAGGCAGCGTAAAACCATTCTTTTAACGATTGTAATGTTGGGGGCCGCTCTTGCAGGCTGGGCGGCGCCGGTTACCTTTAATGACACGGCATTGCTCAATGCCGTCAAAACCCAATGGGAATCCGCCACGGGGTTAACGTTAAGTGATCCCCCGGAGGATTCCGAACTGGCCAATGCCCTGTTCACGACTCTGGACGCCAGGGGACTGGGCATTGCAGATCTCACTGGATTGGAGGCCTGCACTGCTCTTACAGACCTCAATCTGGGCAGAAACCAGATTACCGATCTCACGCCACTGAGCAGTCTCACCAATCTAACCAAATTAGATATCGGTATGGGAATCAACCTGTTTGAACTAGATGGATCGTTAGAACTCTTTATACTAGAGGATGGCAATTTCATCACGGACTTATCCCCGCTGGCCGGATTGGTGAACCTGGAATACTTGAGCCTTATGGGCAATCACAGCCTCACCAGCATCGCCCCACTCAGCACCTTGGACAGTCTGAATATGCTCTGGCTGGGGTCAAACCCTATTGCCGATTTTTCACCCCTTTTGGATGTTGCGGACACCCTTTCGGGCATATGTGTAACTAATTGCGGGTTAACAGACACCGACCTATCTACGATAAACAGCCTCACCAACCTCACCATGCTGGGGATCGTGGAGGAATCCGGAGTCACCGATATTAGCGGACTGACCGGCATCAGTTCCGGCCTCACCTTTCTAGCCTTTGGGAACACTAGTGTCGCGGATATCAGCGTGATATCCAACTATATCGACCTCCAGACCCTGTATTTGATGAATCTTGGTATCCCCGCATTGCCTGATCTTTCCGCCCTTGCCAGTTTGAGTACCATTATGGCGAATGAAAACGGTTTTACTGATATTTCAGGGCTGAGCGGACTGTTAGCACTGGAGGTGCTGGATCTTGCTCAAAATGACATATCAGACATCAGCGCACTTGAATCCTGTACGGCACTGAACAATATTATTTTGCGGGAAAATCAAATTACCGACCTTCAACCGTTAATAGACAATACGGGCATCGCCGCGTTGCAGTATTTGAATATCCAAGATAATCCCTTATGGAGCGGCACCCCCTTCTGCGATGAAAATCAACTGGACCAACTCGCGGCGTTAGCACCCGCCGCCCAGATTGAACACAATGCCACCTGCGCAGTCGCGGTCACACTTACGATTTCAGTTACAGGAACAGGTTATATATATCCTGAAGACGGAACACATTTATTCGGTCTGGGAGAGACCATATATCTTGCCGCCAGACCCATCAGTGGCAGCGGCTGGGCCTTCGATCACTGGGCCGGCGATGGCAGCGGAACGTCTGAATATTTTCCTATTACAATGGACGGCGACAAAACCGTTGAAGCTGTGTTTGTAACTCCCGGCGACCACACGCTAACGGTGCAACACACCGGAGGTGGTTCTGGTGACACCAGCCACAATCCAGGAACGTATTCTTTTTTAGACGGACGGCAAACCACACTTCAGGCATGGCCTTCGCCTGGGAATTATTTCGGCGGATGGCAGGGTGATTTGTCCGGATATACTCCAGCACAATTGCTGACCATGGACAGTGATAAAACCGTAATCGCTGTGTTTGAAACCAGCGGGTATAACTTGACCCTGAATACCTCTGGCAATGGCGGAATAAGTTATTTTGACTCCGCTGTCTATCCTTTTGTCACTGGGGCAGTCCTGGACCTCCATGCCAGTCCAAATACAGGGAGCTCTTTTGATCATTGGGAGGGCGACATTGGCGACGCGGACTCCCAAAGTCAGGACATCCAAATTACTATGGACCAAGACCGAAACATTACCGCAGTGTTTTCTTCGGTGCCACAAGCATCACTCATCATAAATGTTGCCGGCTCCGGCTCCGGAACCACCTCCCCTCCCCCGGGGGTGAATAGCTTTGATCTCGGATTTGGGGTCTGGGCGCTGGCCATACCCGATTCAGGTTCGGCCTTTGACCACTGGGAAGGCAGTATCGGCAGCGCCAACCCTTATCAGGACACTATCTACCTCACCATGAACCAAGACCGTACCATCACCGTTTTCTTTGTACCCGCCGTTTGGACCTTGACGATTCAAAAAACAGGAAACGGAGAAACCGACCCTGTGCCAGGCGACTATGGCTTTGTAAATGGCGCTCAGAAAGGTGTCTATGCAAAATTGCTTGATGGTGGAGACGCCTTTTACCGCTGGACGGGCGACTTGGCGCCGGGTAATGATGAATACAGTACGTACCAGCATGTGACCATGAACCAGAACCGCACCCTCACCGCAGAATTCGTACCAGGCGACTGGACCCTCAGCATTGCCTTGGAAGGAATCAGTGGCGATTCCTGCGTATCCGCCTATCCGGGGTTTGGCAATTACGCTTACTTAGACGGAGATACGGAGTATGTTTATGCCAGTACTTGCCCTAGTACCTACTTCGCCGGATGGTCCGGCGATGCATCAGGCTTCACGCCCGGCGTTTCCATCCCCATGGATGCTGATAAATCCATCACCGCCCACTATACTACCACCGGTTTTCAACTAACCACTGCAATTTCAGGTCAAGGTCAGATGAATCTAAACCCGGGAAACTATTATTTATCTACGAATGCCACAATCACCTTGATGGCCACCCCATGGGGTGGATGGTTTTTTGATCACTGGGAAGGCGATATACCAGCAGGCGCGGATCCCAATGAGTTGTCCCTCGACATCACCATGGACCAGGACCGCTCCCTCACGGCGGTTATGTCTCAATTGCCAAAACACACATTAACCATCACCGTGCTCGGTCCCGGAACCACTGATCCCGGTCCGGGCGCCCACGAATTCGTGGAAGGGTCGTATCAGAACATCTTTGCCACCCCGGACCCCGGCGCAGCCTTCGACCATTGGGAAGGCGATATCGGAAGCAATGATCCCAATCAGACTCAAATAAATCTGTTGATGGACCAGGATCGCAGCATCACCGCCGTATTTTCCACGGCCGACTGGACCTTAACCATAGTGGCTGACGGAAACGGTACGACCCGCCCGGAACCAGGAGTGTACGGGTTCATGGAGGGCACGGAAACATGCGTTGAATCCCTCCTGCTGGCTGGAGGCGATGCCTTTTCCCAATGGACCGGAGACCTCGAACCAGAATCAGATCCCGAAGGCTTGCGGCAATGCGTAACTATGAATAAAAACCGCACGCTCACGGCGGAGTTTGAACCCGGGGATTGGACGCTGACCCTGGCCACGGCAGGCTCCGTTTCCGCTCCTCTTTTCCCTGGTACTGGCGTGTTTTCGTATATGGATGGGCAGGCTGCAACCATATTCGCATCCACCACGACAAGCGCTTATTTCGCCGGGTGGTCTGGCGACTATACCAGCACGGAACCCCAAATCCAAGTGCTCATGGATGCCGACAAATCCATCACCGCCAACTACGAAAGCACAGGCTATACCCTGACCATGGCAATGGATGGTCAAGGCTATGTTAATTTTGGATCCGGGGAATACAGGTTCGCTGCCGGCGTTGAAGTCACGCTCAAAGCGCCCGGCGCGCCAACAGGCTGGACTTTCAGCCAATGGAGCGGCGACCTGCCGGAGGGCATCGACCCCAGTAATCCCGAACTTATCATTACCATGGACCAGGACCGCAGCATCACCGCCCATTTCATCGAAGATTACCGCACCCTGACGGTCATCATCGAAGGGGAAGGCGTAACCACCCCTTCAGGAAGTGCTTACCCCGGAACAGAGCATAAATATTCCGTAGGGGCCTATGTGTTCCTTTCCGCGGAACTGGGCAATGGCGATTATGCCTTTCAAAATTGGTACGGTGACACGGGCAATCTCGACACGAACAAGTGGTTCCTGGAACTCACCATGGACCAAGACCGCACGATTGTCGCCGTTTTCGAGCCTACTGCCTGGCATTTGACCATCGACTATACCGGCAATGGCTCCATCTTCCCTGAAGCTGGCACGTACGCCTTCCCCAATGGCGCTCATTTTGAAGTCATCGCCAATATTGTGGATGGCGGAGACGCTTTTTATGAATGGACCGGGGATTTCCAGGAAGGCATGGATCCCCACCAGTTCGATATGCATCTTACCATGGACCGTGACCGAACCCTCACCGCCGTATTTGCGCCCGGCGACTTTACGCTGACCATGAATCCTATCGAAGGCGGCGGATCTGCCTGGTACCAGCCCTCGGCTGGCGTGTATTCCTACTTTGCCGGCCAAACCGCCTGGATGGAAGCACGCCCGAATGAAGGCATGTACTGGGGCGGATGGCATGGCGATGTAAACACCTACGACAAAATCTACCACTTTGTCATGGATGGCAATAAAGTGATAACTCCGCATGTAACGACGACAGGATATACATTGACTCTTAATACCGCTGGAGCGGAAGGAGCAACGTCACCCGAAGGCGCCATCAAGTACTCCGTGGGCGCCACACCCTTAATCCATGCCATTGAAACCGGGTCAGGGCTATGGGACCAGTGGACGGGCGACCTCCCGCCAGGAATGGACTCCACTGACCCGGATCCGGTCATCCTCATGAACCAGGATCGCGCCCTCACCGCCAACTTCGTGGAGGCGGATTTTTATCTATACGTCCAAGCGTTTGGCAACGGCACTACGGATCCCCCGCCCGATGTCTTATACTGGTTCATGGATGGCGATACTTTTGAAGTCACTGCCATTGCGGGCGCCGATACGCTGTTCCTGCATTGGCAGGGGGATGTCCCTGAAGGACAAGATCCCGCTTCGCTCACCATTTCCGGAACCATGACCCAGAATCGCGAATTAATCGCGGTGTTTGTGCCCACTACAGTTACCGTACCAGACCTTTCTGGCAACACCGAAGAACAGGCGGCAGCTTCTTTGGCGGTGATAGGACTCACCCTGGGGACTATTACTCACGAGTACAGCCAAACCGTACCGGCCGATCAAATCCTCTCACAAGACCCCGAGCCCGGCACGGTTGTCCCGTATGGCAGTGCAATTGCTATCGTTATCTCATTGGGTCCCTGCTATACCTCCGTGCCAAACCTGACCGGAATGACCCAGGCGGAGGCTGAGACAGCGCTTGCCGCGGCCAACCTGACGCTGGGAACAGTAGCGGAAGAAAGCAGCGAGTTCATTCCGGAAGACCAGATCATCCGGCAGCAACCCGTATACGGCCTTATCGTGGCCTGCGGCACGGCAGTGAACATCGTCATTTCCTCCGGCATCGGCGGGGAAGGAAGCGCGGAAGGCCCCCATACGGCGGATCAAGATAACAACAACATCATCAGCCTCTCCGAACTGCTCCGCGTCATCCAATTCTTCAACTCCAACGGACTGCATTGCCAAGCAGGCACGGAAGACGGTTACGCGCCAGGACCTGGCGATCAAACCTGCACCCCGCACGACAGCGATTACAATACGCAAGATTGGCTCATCAACCTGTCTGAACTGCTCCGTATCATCCAGTTCTTCAATTCCGGCGGTTATCACGCCTGCCCGGGAGAAGAAACAGAAGACGGGTTCTGTCCAGGCCTTGCCTGATGATACTCCAATAAAATTTATGGCATTCCTTGGCCGCATGGCGCCTTGCGTCTGCGGTGAAAAATGCCTTCTTTTTGACATTTTCCGTGAACCGGGGGTACTATGATTTTGCATATGTATCATGGGCAGACTCCAGACCCCAGGGGAAAGCGTTCCTGGATTCACCAGGAAAAGGTTAGCCCATGCTGTCGTGAACTGAAACCGCCAGTGCGCGGGCTGGATTACATCGCAGGATTCCGCCAGAGCGGCACGTAATGAATCGTATTAAATGTTGGCATATTATTGGGTATGGCCTGTTCATTGCTGGTGTTTATTTTTCTGAACCAGGGCTGCCTCAGAGCACGGCGCATGCGGCCCCGGCTTTCGCGGGGGGTGTTTCACAGGGTAGTTTTGCGCCACCTGATAATGAAACATCCGGCATGGCCGCAAGTTTCACCTCCCCCGGCATCCTTTGGGTCCATGGCGATTCAGATGGCGGACCCAACGTCTATGCACTGGATTATTCAGGGAATCTCCTGGCTACATATTCGTTGACAAATGCCACGTTCACCGATTGTGAGGATGCTGCGGCGGGACCGGGTCCGGTGTCCGGAGTATCCTATTTGTATATCGGCGATATTGGCGACAATGAGGCTGAACGGTCAAGCATCCGGGTGTATCGATTCCCCGAACCGGTCGTATATACGCATTGGGCCAATGCCATGGTGAGTGTTCCGGAATCAACATGGGAAGTCATCAACTTCGTTTATCCGGGTATCCCTTCATTGAGGGAATGCAATGCAGAGAGCCTGATGGTGGACCCCAGAAACGGCGATCTATATATTGCCACGAAAGAAAGCGATCCTGCGCAGAGCCGGGTATTTTATGCCGCCGCGGCTTCTTTGGTGGATGGGGGCTTGGTCTCCTTGACGCTGGTCAGGAGCCTTAGCGATCTTGAGAATGCGACCTCCGCGTGCATTTCACCGCAAGGGACGGAACTGATCCTCAGGGGAACGTCGTGGGCATGGTTATGGCAAATCGGGGCGGAACAGAGTGTTGCCGAGGCACTTGCCGGGACAAAAGTGGGGATTCCCCTGGCTTCGGAAGAACAAGGCGAAGCCGCCGCCTTTGAAAAAAATGGAAGCGGCTATTTGACGGTGAGTGAGGGAAGCCCCGTGGAATTTTGGTACTTTTCCAGGACAAGCAGCGACGGGCCAACGCCGGAACATACAGTGATTCCAATCGAGTCGGATTGGCGCTATCTGGACGACGGTTCCGATCAAGGCATTGCGTGGCGCACACAGGAATTTGATGATACCGCTTGGCCAAATGGGCCTGCTCAATTGGGATATGGCGAGGGGGATGAGCAGACAGTGGTGAGCTATGGAGACAACCCATCACAGAAACACGTAACCACGTATTTCCGCAAAACGTTCACACTGGATGCTGGAGTGACTTTCGACACTCTTTTGATGCGTATACTTTATGAGGGCGGCGTAGCCGTATATGTGAATGGCGCCGAGGTGTTGCGCCAGAATCTTGTATCGGAGGCCTCTTCCTCAACGCTGGCCACCGGTACGCGCGGAGCCACGAAGTATGCCTGGCTCACAATAAACCTGGATACGTCACTTCTGGTAAATGGCGTAAACATCGTGGCGGCGGAGGTTCATCTGGCGGACCGGAACCAGGCCAGCCTGAGTTTTGACTTCCAACTGGAAGGCGCCTTGCCGTTATACGCGCTCACAGTAACAGAGAACAACCCCGGATGGGGTGTGGTTTCGGTACAACCATCCCCAAATGCCTCCGATGGCACGAGATACTTGTCCGGCACAGAAGTTACCCTGATCGCAACTCCCTATCACGGATTCTCATTGGAATATTGGCTGGTTTTTGATGTTTCGCATCCCGGAGATCCTTTGTATGCCACGGAAGCATATGGCAATACACTGCTGCTGACCATGTCGAGCAACCGGGAAGTCCAGGCGGTCTGGCGGGAAGCGATAGGCGAAGGCCAAGGCGAAGGCGAAGGGGAAAATGAAGCACTACAATGTCCACAGTCTTCTATCTTTTCGCAGCCGTCTGTGGGCCCTGAAGAGGCATGGACCACAATTACCAGTTCGGCGGATACCTCCTATTATGCCGTGGAGAGATTCAGCAATCTTGAACAACCGGCACGTTACATTCAATGGTGGGCATTCAATCAATATTACGATGGCAGTGCATGGTCCAATTGTATCATGGATTCCGATGAAATCATCGTCACGGTATATGAAGACAATGCCGGAATCCCCGGCGCAGTGATTAACACAGCGTCCATCACTCCTGTAAAAACTGATACCGGCCTCCTTTTCGGGACACGTCCGCTGTATCGCTATGAAGCGAACCTGCCATTTGACATCTCCGCCGCCACCGGCTGGATATCGGTTAAAAGCACCAATAACCCTGAATGCTGGATGCTATGGATGATCTCCGGACTTGGCGATGGAAGCTGCATGAAGTGGCAGGGAACCTCTTATATCACGCAGGCACATGACCTCAGCCTATGTCTGTCTCCGGAGACCGGTGAAGGAAGTATTGAGGGGGAAGGCGGCATTGAGGGAGAAGGCCAAGAAGAAGGAATCCCCTCCGAGGGCATGCCGGAGGAGGGAGAAGGCGCGGAGGAAGGCGAAAATAACTTCCTGACGGCAGATCAAAACCAAGATGGCGCGATTAACCTCTCCGAACTGCTGAGGGTAATCCAATTCTTCAATTCTGATGGATTCCATTGTGAAATGAGTACGGAAGATGGATATGCGCCTGGACCGGGCGAACAAACCTGCGTCCCACATGACAGCGACTACAATCCACAGGACTGGCATATCGGCCTGTCCGAATTATTGCGCGCCATCCAATTCTTCAATTCCAACGGCTACCATGCCTGCCCCGGCGAAGGCACTGAAGACGGCTTCTGTCCGGGCACGATATAATTCGGGGCTGAACAATGACGATCCCTATTTTCTATCCATGACCTCCGGTTATTCCACTATATTTTGGATTCCGACATTCCTGCGCGCTAAAATGCCTCATCAAAATTGGAGGTTTCTTCTAAATGTTGCGAGTAGCCGTGATTGGGTTAGGCCCCATTGGCAATGCCCATTGCCGCCATTATCAAAGCAGCCCGTTATGCGAACTGGTGGGGGTGTGCGATATTATCCAAGAGCGTGCGGATGCCGCCGCTGAACACTTCAATGTCCCCGCGTTCTACAATGCCCAGGACATGCTCCGGCAACTGAAACCGGATATCTGTGGCATCTGCACCGGCGGATACGAATATGGCAGCGACCATTATGAACCCACCATGCAGGCATTAAAAGCCGGATGCCACGTGCTGGGCGAAAAGCCCATCTGTAATGAAATTGATAAAGCCGAAGAAATGGTGCGCTTCGCCCGCGAACAAAAAAGATGCTATGGCATTAACCTGAACCACCGTTTTACACCGTTGGCACGCACCGCCAACAAATGGATCGGCATAGGCATGCTTGGACAACTGCTCTTTGTGAACATGTCCATGTGGATCATGAACCCCACGGAAAGTTCACCCTGGTTTCAACTGAAAGCCCTGCATCCACACACCATCGACATCATGCGGTATTTCTGTGGCGAAATTTCCGCCGTTCACTGCTTCGCCTTAAAAGCCCCCGGACGTTCCATTTTCTCCACGGCCCATTTCAACCTGGAATTCGCCAGTGGCGTCGTCGGAGGGCTTACCGGCAGTTATGATATTGCACGCGGACATCCCATGGAGCGTTGCGAAGTAGCGGGAACCAAAGGCCGGTTCGTGCTTGAAGACATGTTTATGGAACTAACTTATTACCCCGCCAATTGTGCGGAAAAAACCGTGATTTCCAATACGCCTTTCGGGGCGATTACGGAAAAAACCTTCGATGATACATTCCGGAATCGCATTCACCATTTTGTACAACAAGTGGCGAATAATTGCCCGCCGGGTTCCATTGATGGATCAGGATTGGATGGATTGGCCGCTCAATGCGTGCTGGCCGCCGCCATTGAATCGGTACAATGCCGTTCCGTGGTGAACGTCAAACAGCCGCTACTGGACGAATAACTACGCAAACCCAAATGGGACTGCATACAGTGCAATCGGGATAAATCGCAACATGGAATACGCGCACCAGGAATATCTTCGCTGGATGATGATCGAGTATATGGGCGTATTCTGGCTTGTGGCAGAGGTGATTATCCTCTTCCTGGCAGTGACTGGCCGCGGTTTTTTGGTGCATCTGCATTCCGTATCCCCCTCTGATTGGAAACCGCCCATTATGAAAATCTCTTTCGCAGGACTTCTGTTTTTCCTTATAGTATTATCAATGACCTATGCGCGCCATTGGTTTCTGACACCTGTTCATACAATACGTATTTCCTCTGAGTCGGATATTGCCTTGATCAAACTCATATTTCGTCAACGATATCACGAGCACATGATTGTCTGGGCCGTGTTCGTAACCGGATGGGTGTTGCTCGAAGCGATGATCGTTTTTCAAGGATGGCGGGGGTATGTGCTGTTGCGGAAAATGATACATCCGGGAATTCCGGCAAAATGAAACGGCTTTCCTGCATACTCATCCTGGCCGGAGTTGCCATCGCCGTTTCCGCGTCGGCCCTGGATGTTCCTCCTCGCATCAATACCATGATCCAGGAAGTATATCGTCAAGACGCCGTATATGAAAACGCCCTGTATATGTATTTGCGAATCGCCGGCATTTTCTGGATCGCCGTGGAATGGATAGCCGCCATCGTATTGTGGCGTGCATACCGTCTCCTGCGCAATGCCGCCAAGCCCAAAGGATCACTGTCATGATCCACGAAATAATTCTATGGATGGGCCGCCACTTCTCCCCGGAACAATACCTTTTCTGGACCCGTATCCAGTGCTTTGCCTGGACCTGCGCGGACCTGGTCATCGTCTTTTATATGTTACAGATCGCTAACCTTGCCCGGGCCATCATGAGGCGCCGCATCCATCGAATCCCCTATATCCTCTGGGGGGTCTCCATGCTCTCATTACCGTGCATTCTTGCCGCAGGGAACGGAATGCAAATTTTTAGGATAGAAATTATTGTAACGATACCCCACTTTTTGATTATTCTATACGTGATTGGGGCGAATACTCGTATCGCACCGGCCGCATTGCAGCGAATAGTGAAACCGGAAATAGAGAATTCATGATCGGAAAAAGCCTGCCAAAGCCGCTTCGCGTGAACCTGTTGTTCCATTGGCTGGGGTGTGTGGTTGCCTGGATAACGGGCTGGCGCGTCGAGGGAGAATTCCCGGACATCCCGAAGTTTGTAGTCATCGTGGCGCCCCATACCTCCAATTGGGATCTGCCCACCGCGGTCATGCTATCGTTCGTGGTTCGCATTCACGGAAGCTGGATGGCAAAACATACTATTTTCTGGCCTCCGCTAAGTTGGATTTTGCGGGGCTTGGGCGGCTTCCCCATCGAACGCACCGGCCATCATGGCGTGGTCAAACAGGCGGTGGACGAATTCGCGCGCCGTGACATTATGCTGCTGGCGCTGGCGCCGGAAGGGACACGCAGCCGAACGGAATACTGGAAATCCGGCTTCTACCAGATCGCCCTCCATGCCCGTGTGCCGGTTGTCCCCTGTTACCTGGACTATTCTCGAAAACTCGGATGTATCACCGCGCCAATCACGCTTACGGGAAATATCAAAACCGACATGGATAAACTCCGCGCCGTGTATGCCACCGCCATCCCGCGATACCCCGAACTGCAAGGACCCGTTTGCCTTAAGAATGAAGAAGATGCCTCGCTTTTAAACTCGCCGCAATGATATAGTTTTTACCATCGGAGAACCATCCATATTCATGAACATGCCAGGAAGAATTCTTGCCCTCGATGTGGGCGGCGTGCGTACCGGCGTCGCGGTGAGCGATCCCTTGCAGATCATCGCATCCCCCCATTCCGTGATCCAAAAACCATCCATGGAGGCTGTGCTCCTTCAGTTGAATCATATCCTGGAGGAAACACAACCCGTGCGCATCGTGGTAGGGTTACCCTTGAACCAGCATGGCCAACCTGGCCCGCAAGCCCAAAAAGTACTGGAGTTCGTCAACAAACTGCGCGAACAAACCACCATTGAAATTGTCACACAGGATGAACGGTTCACCACGGCCGCCGCACAACGCATGTTAATCGCCGCCGATGTGCGCCGGAAAAAACGCAAACAGGTGGTGGACAAAATCGCCGCCACTCATATCCTGCAAACCTACTTGGATTGCCAAGCTTCCAGGAACCGAAAATAATCAGGAAACCGTTGCAACATGGCCGATGAACCCGATACGCCCAGGAAAAGACGATTCAGCTTCTGGCGCATAATCGTATCCGCCATTGCATACAGTTGGGTTGTGCTTCTCCTCTCCATCATTGCCGCGGGCGCAGTGGCTTTTCTGGTGTACGATAATGTGGTCCGGGAAGGCCGGCCCGGCCCCCTCGTCGAAGTTGTTATTCCACCGGGAGTCACCGGCAGGGAGGTCGGAAAAATTCTGGAAAACGCCGGATTGCTGGACCGTGAGAGTTTTTTCCGCCTGGCCATTCGCATTGACGGCGCCAATCAGATCATTCGGCACGGCGTGTATGAACTCCCCAAGGGTCTTTCCGCACTGCAACTTTTGCAATTGATATACGCAGGTCCGGATCACAGCCTTACGGACGATCAAATTAAAATCACCATTCCTGAAGGACTTTCCATTGCCCAAACCGCCGCATTGTTCCCAAACCCGCAAGCATTCGTTGAGGCATGCGGCAATAAAGACCTAATTGCGCGAATCGGCATCTCCGCCACCAGTCTTGAAGGCTTCTTAATGCCCGACACTTATTTTTTCGACAAGCAACCCGCCGAAGCAGCGATGGTGCAACGCATGGTGGAACAGTTTGAAAAAAACTACCGGAAACTGCTCGAACAAATGCCGGAAGCAGGCCAATATGAAAAATTGAAAATTGTTACCGTGGCCTCACTGGTGGAAGAAGAGGCCAAAACCCCCGATGAACGCGCCAAAATTGCCGCTGTAATTTACAATCGCCTGGATAAAAAAATGCCCCTGCAACTGGATTCCACGCTCCAATATGCCCTGCAAAAATATGGGCAGCGCATGCTGGATCAAGACAAAGAGGCCGATTCACCCTATAACACCTACAAACATCCCGGCCTCCCCCCCGCTCCAATCGCCAGCCCTGGAATGGAAAGCCTCCGCGCTGCAATGCAACCTGCAAAAACAAACTACCTCTATTTCGTTTCCAATGCCGACGGAAAAACACACACCTTCACCACCACCCTCGCCGAACACCGGAAAGCGGTCGCCCGTTTCCGCAAAGAAATTTCACAGCAGCGCCGCGAACTCGGACAAACGCAATAGGGTCTAATCTTCCCTCCGATACAAAGCCGAAGAAACAAATAAAACCGCCAATCCAAGTCCCGCCAGGAAGAGATCCCCCGGCGCGGGCAGTGTATTGCGTTTGTTCTTGTTGCATCCGCAATCATCCTCGCCTTCACCCTCGCCTTCTACATTGCCTTCGGAGCCTCCCTCTCCTTCGCCCTCGCCGCCTTCCGCCCATAACGGCACCACAACCGATACAAGCTGTCCGGCGCCTACTTGCGCCAATTGGCTGTTATCGGAATATCCCGGCGCCGATACAGACACCGTGTACCCCCCCTGCGGTATGGCGGGAAAGGCATAGACCCCGTCCACATTTTCCGTAATCTCAAAATAGGTGCTGGGCGTTAGCAGCACCGACGCATTCAAAACGGGTTCCTGATTCGCCGCATTCCATACCGTGCAATACAACGATGACGCAAGAATCCCCGAACCCGCCGCGAGATACGCTTCAACGTTCACATCGCCTTCCGTACGGCTCTCTATCTCGTCCGGATCATTTGTATCCCAATCGCATTTCTGCATGAGCAACTCCACGCCGGGTCGCTCATTGATAATCGCCGGGCCGTCAGGATTCACGGAACTCTTGAATGTATTCCATCCCGTTTCAGGGTCCTGTACATTGCCCAGCGGATCCGTGGGGGCGCTCGGATTTGAACGGACGATAATGGCGGCCACTGATATATCCTCGAACAGGCAGCGGCGCACCCTCGGAATGGCGCCGCCGATATCAATGCCTACCGCAAGACTGGTAAAACGGCAACTCTCGAACACGCTCCGGTGCGCGGTCTCATCGTCGATCAGAATGCCCGTCGCCAAACGCGCCGGCGTCCCGCGGAATACAACCGATGACGCCTTCATAACTACATTGTCAACGTCCAGAAGAACATCATTATTTGCTACAGCATCAATCTCCAGATTGGTCAGGGTGCTCGGGTTTGCACCCGCAACCTTGCCTTGAATCACCACGTCTTTTTCAGGAGGTTCCTCCGTGCATGGCGTGAACCAACCGGACAAACCCATATACGGCAGCAATTGCACGTCTTCCGCATATACGCCAGGTCCCAAAATCAGCCGCACCGGTGAATTCTTCGATGGCGGGTCCAGAGGAGGCGCCTCTGTAGGACTGGGCGCCATGAACTGTGCAAGGGCATAATTAATGGTGGCCCACGGCCGATTCAATTGACCGGCTTCCGGTACATCTTCGCCTTGTGGCGCGATATAGTAGCAACGGGCAGGATCATCGCGATCCCTCGGATTGGATTTCAACAGGTATTCTTCCAGGTTGGTAAGAGTGTCATGATCCGGATCCGCACAGAACAAACGCACATCCGAAATATCAAAATTCAATGCCTCTATATTGTCGGGAATACCGTTGCCATCCGTGTCAGGCGTTTCATCGGATAATTCCAAACACGCCTCCACACAGGCAGACAATCCATCCCCATCATTATCCACGCGAGGAACGGTGGCGCACTGCAACACACACCGGGCTACGGAGTCTTCGCCTTCCGTCTCTCCCTCACCTTCACCAACACCTTCCTCTTCACCTTCCTCACAGGGCGATACATGCACTATCCGAACCGCTTCGCCAGTATTCCCGCTTGGGTCCTCGGCAATGAAATGAAGCGTATAGTCTCCAGGGGCATAACTATTTACCGTGTCCTGCGTCGTGGCGGCCAAGGCCCCCGCACAGGTATCCGCGGCGCTGGCGCCTGGATCGATATAGATTGTTCCGCATGGAATCGTGATGGAGTTCTCTCCCGTTAATGTCACAACAGGCGCCACGGTATCCGCCACCGTTACCGTTCTCGTTTGCTGTGCAGCGTTTCCTGAGGTATCCTGCACAATATATCGAAGGGTATACTCACTCGGAATCTGAGTATTCACAGCGCCATTTACGGTAAGTTGACCCGTCAGATCGCCACTGCACGCATCCGTCGCGGTAGCACCGGGATCGCTAAACACACTCCCGCACTCCACAGTCATCGCGGCATCACCCACCAAGGCCACTTGTGGAGCCGTTGTATCCCGGACAATTACCAATCGCGTGCGCTGGATTGCGGCGTTTCCGGAGGCGTCCTGAACATCATACCGGAGAGTATATGTGCCCGGTGTATTGACATCCACGCTGCCCGTCACTTGTACTTGCGCGGTTAGATCGCCGCTGCACGTATCGTCCGCCGTAACACCGGGATCTTCAAATGTTCCATGACATTCGACGTTAACCGTGGCATTCCCCAGCCGGCTGATGGTGGGTGCAGTGGTATCCCGCACTGTAACCGTTCGGGTAACCTCATTGGCCGTATTCCCAGCGGCATCACTCACGTTATACCGCAACACATACACTCCGGGTGCATCTGTGTTCACCGATCCCGTCACCTGGACATTACTGCCAAGATCGCCATCGCAGGAATCGGTGGCAAGCACGCCCGAATCATTGAACCCATTCGGACACTCCACGTTTATAGCGGCGTTGCCAATCAACGTAAGCACCGGCTTTGTAGTGTCCGCCACACGCACATTCCGGGTTACCGGTATACTTTCATGCAGCAAGGAGTCTTTGGCCTTGTAGGTAAGCGTATAATTGCCCGGTGTATTCACATCGACGAAACCCTCCGTTTCTATCGAGGAATCAACATTCCCTTCACACGCATCGAGCGCCGTCGCCCCAGGATCAATAAAAGGCATATGACACTCCACCGTTAACGGGCTTGCGCCAATAAGGGTTACCACCGGCGCCAATGTATCGCTTACCTGTACCGTTCGTGTAATCTCGGCCGCCGTGTTCCCGGCAGGATCCTCCACATTATACCGAAGGATGTAACTCCCGGTAGCGGATGTGTTTACCGTCCCCGTAACCACGATGTTGCTGCTGAGATCCCCTGCCGTATTATCGCTTGCCGTAGCCCCCGGATCCGTAAATACCGAACCACATTCAACCGTTATCGTCGCCGAACCAATCAAGGCAATGGTCGGCGCGGTCAAATCAATAACGAA
>ERZ795059.2419-NODE-2419-length-19373-cov-18.714929_pt1 | contig 19373 bp, 32 predicted proteins | sample MGYA00375143_ERZ795059 | MGnify/ENA primary metagenome ERZ795059 (study PRJEB30188, sample SAMN05720168) | activated sludge metagenome | isolation source: Anaerobic digester | place: USA | collected 2015-01-07 ... | reverse complement strand
GGCTTCTAAAGCCTTGTTAATACCTTCACCGCGTTGCTCTTTAGTTAAAACATCAAGCCACAGTTTACGCACTATACGTGAGCATTTTTCTGGTGTAATAGATGTAACATTAAGTATTGCAGGGGCATCTAATCCAGCGTTAATATGCCATAAATACCCGTATGTTAATTTAGCTAAATCAACTAACACTTTCTCACGCGCTTGTAGTGCTTCAATTTCAAGACTAGCTTGCGTTAAGTTCTCAAGGGCTATGAACTCGTCATTAGTAAATTTTCCAGCCATATTTTGCCAGTGGTTTCTTTGTGCCTCTAACTCAGCTATCTCTTTTTGGCTTTGTTCGGTTGCGGCTTGCCATCCGTGATATGCATTTAAAGTACTACTAAATTCATATGTCGCATGATTATCCTGTAATTTTTCAATCAAATATCCATTGCGTTGCGCCCACTGCTCAAATTGTGCTCTCTGCATATTCATTGACACTCTCCCTTAACAACTTTCTGTATGTTCTCAATCTGTTGCTGGTTAAACTCAATCACTGCATCCTCAACTTGTTCCGCTTGATACAGCGTGTAACCTGCTACACTTGCCGCGATTGTTATGCCACATAATGCTTCGAGTAGGGTCATTTAAACCCCCACTTAGCTTTAAGCTCAATTATTTCTTTTTCTGTAAACTGTTTCATACTTATCTCCTCATTTGATTAGTCATTTTGTGCCTTTAAATCCTGTAAATCTAACAATCTAAGTTCTTCTTTACGTTCGCTTGTTATGGCCTTTTCATCACCACAAGTTTTGCACCTTAATTTTGTGAAAATTCTAGGATATGTTCTTGTTTCTTGGTAATCATGGTCTTCATCATTTAGGCAATCAGCTTTATAAATGTCGTGCATTATTAAAATGTTAGTTTGAAAAACAAAATACTTCTCACATTCATGGCACTGGTATTGATGCAATTCATTATCTTCATAACCAAATCCATCATCATGACTAATTTCAATTTCAGTGCCGCAATACGGACAATTATCACTCATACATATCTCCTCATTAAAATGTTGATGGTGGCAGGTGTTGCAGCATGATTGTTTGTAATGCGAATTCTTTTTCTTCAAGATTATTCATTTATTTAATCTCTACTCTGCGGACAGCGCGGGCGCGTAGCTTACTGGCCTTGGTATAGTAGTACTGGTAGCCATTGACGAAATTCTGACCCCAAGCCCACTCTGTATCATTAACATGCGTTTCATTTGTCCAGTACCAATCTTCTTTAAATTGGGCTTTAGATTGGTTAAAAAGTATGGCGCTTTCTACTCTGTTTGGTAGGTCACCGCCTTGCTCTTTTGCCCAGTCCATAGCATCTTGCCACGTTGTTTTTTCGTGGTCTCCTGCTAATAAAATAATGTGGTTGCCAGTGCCATCTGGGTTGATGATAGCCCCTGCATAAAATTCGTCTTGTTTAAGTTCTGGTTTAGTCATTTTGTGCCTTTAAAGTAAATTTGCTGGAATTGCAGGAACAGCTCTATATTCCCACCATTCAGACCCGTCATATTCGCCACGCTCAGACCATGTGCCGTCAACATACCAAATTGTGCCGAATAATTCTTGACCCCCATATCCACTGTCATAATGAACATTTAATGAATTTAAGAATTGATTAAAATCATGAACAGAATGAGCAACTCGAAGATTCATATAAACAATTTGTTTTACATCATAATGGCTGTATTCATCACCTAGAATTAAACTAGCGCAACGCACTTTTCTATCTTTAATATGCTCTAAAAATTCGTCTTTTGCATTCATACATATCCCCTCATTAAAGTTGATGGTGGCAAGTTGCGAACCTTGCTTACAGGCTTTAGAACTTCCTGCGCTATAACATTGCAATGTTTTGATAACCGTTTACTCCGTTACCTATGCCCCGTATCGCCTACGGATTCACCATCAAGTGATAAGCCCTTAATCCTCGGGTTTCTGCCATACTGGATACAGTGTTCTGTATCAGAGCTTATCAATTCATGCGCCTGATAGTTAGTCAGGCTGTTTCTTTTGTTCACAAATAACATATTTAAAATCTGAGGCTGGCTGTCTTTTATATAGCTCATTAAGTGCGGTATAACATTGCTGTTCATTTTTATACTCAAAAGTTTTTAATTGCCCACACATTACCCATCCTGCGGTACAAATAGTCAAAATCCACATTTCTCTCTCCTTTAATAATCACTTTGCTCCACCCCGCATTCCTTGGCTTTGTCTTCTAGGTACTTGTCCCTCAAAGATTTCTGTGCCGCCAGTAGTTTCTTGTGCTCTTCTTGCTTGGCATTGTAGTCAACATCACTGGCAACCATGTCCATCAATCTTAGGTCTGCCGCATTGTATTCATGTACTAACATAATTGAACCTCCGTTAGATTTGTTGGTGCTACTAACTTACGTGCCGCTTCTCGGTCCTCAGGCCATTGAAGGGCTATGTACAGCCCATTGCGCTCAGTGTCTGATAATGGAATCTTAACATAGTCATTATCTTTTAGGTCTTGCTCGTCCACTTTACACCTCCTTGTGTTTAGTTAGATTTATTGATTACATTTATTATACCATATTAAAATAGTTTGTCAAGTATTATTTGCAATTGATTGCACAGGCATCACATGATGGAATTCAGGTGGTACGTTGTGTGACTATAGTGCTTGCCGTTGTAATGGTGTACCTTAGAGCACTTTGGATTAGCCAGACCGCCTAAAGTGCAGAAGTACAGGTAAGTGATTTGGTTGATACTTCTTGCCGGAAACATACCTAGTCCCCTCTGTACTCACGTACTGCCGCACTGAATACCTTACTGTAGGTCGCGTCACTCATTTCAAAGGATGTGACCACACCTGATGGAGTTTGCGCCTTAATATCCTCCACCTCGTAGATTGTAGGACTATCCCCAGTACCGTATGCATCCTTACACTCTGACACATCACAGTCAATCTCCCACGTCTCTGCCTCATCATTCTCATTTATGTACTGGAACTCAAAACTTACTTTCATACAGCCTCCTGTTTAACAAAATCAATATCCATCGGGTGACAAACAACCTCGGACTCACCGCGCCCAGCGAAGTAGCCCAGCACGTTCTCTTTCAATACCCTGCCCTCCGTCACGTGGCCTGCATCCTTGTACCTCTTTGCAAACCACTTAGCCTTCTCTATGTCAGTGGTCCAACTAAACCCTTGCCAGTTGGTGCAACGTGTTCCACGGTAGACAGTAACAATCTTGGGCAGTTTCTTGAATAGTTTTAGGTTCTTCTCCTGCATGAAGGACTCTCTATCTAGGGTGTACTTAGGGTAGAACAAAGCATCCTCCCAGTCTGAGTACTGCTGGTAGATGTTTTCACAGGAGGTATACAGCTCACCTAGGTGTCTCCAATAGGCAGGCCTGTCTACTTTCATGCGTACATCAGATAAGAAGGCGTCGAGCCTGTATGGTTTCTCGTGCAGTACTAAGAAGCCACTGTAGTCGCCAGCATCAAGAGCCTTTTCAGTGGCCTCCTTCAACATAGCATACCTTCTGTTCAATAGAGCATTCTGAGCCTCTGTATAGAACATGCAGTACACTAGTGGATGTCTAATCATTGGCACTACACCGCCCAACTCAACGTACATAGCCAAGTCTTCGTGTAGCTCTTCTTTAGTTTCTAGGAGGGTTTGGTACTCGTCAAGCGTGGCTGTCTGATTATTCATCGTTAGCCTCCAGAGTACCCTAATGTGGTCTCATTATGTACGTATGCTCTAGCCATGTGGTACTCCTTTTCCTACGCATTGTGATAGATATTCCAGTGCCAATTTATACCCTACCCATGATGACTGAATTGCGTCAATGATGTACCCACCATGGCTATACCTTCTTAGCAATTCTTCGCTACCAATAGGCGTCTGAGTGTACCCAAGTGAATGAGTGTGCTCAACATCTTTTAAGTACAGCTTATAAATTGCCTTCTCAAAGAAAGGCCTAGCTAACTCTGGGTCACTCATCTTGGGTCACCACTATCGGCTCTATCCACACAGTCACGGTCTTACTGCTTCTGCTTGATAGCTCGTCTACATACTTATTCGCATGGACCATACTAGATAACTCTTTGGTATAAGACTTACTCATACCTTCCGCGTCGGTGATTGTTACATAAGCTTCTACTTGCATATTAGGCCACCCAGTTAACGCGAGAGTAAGACACTACCTGACGCATTACGTGAAGGGCATGCTGTAATGCCAGCCCCATGTGTTTGAGAATGCTAGCAAGTCTGCCAGCCCCTTGTTTGACAAGAATTCTTGACAATGTGTTGAGTGTGGATAGTTTCATGATTCTATGCCCACTTTGCAGTGCATAGAGTTACTGCTGAGGCGATTGCCGACTGGCAGTCAATGTTCAATTGCTTGTAGAACTCTGGGTGTACTAAACATTCATACCCACGTTTTAGTACTTTGCTTTCCGCCGAAGACACGCCTATCTTAAATGTTGACGCTATTCTTAAGGCTGACTTATGGTCTCCCGAGCCAATCAATTCTTTTACTTGCGTTGTTTTTGATTTCATCTTACACCTCCATGTGTTTTTAATAAAATTTGTTGATGTAGTTATAATACCATATTGAAATAGTTTGTCAATATAGTTGTGCAATTGATTGCAAATTATTTTATGGTCATCCTACTGAGACTGAACACCTCTGTGTATCCGTGCTTACCAGAGTATCTCCATGAGTCACCCTTAGCACTAGCGGTAACAGACTCTAACCACTCATTGTCACCATACTTTGTAATCTGGCTCTTGAAGCAGGACAATGCCGCCATCTTTAGTTGGATGTGTCTATGGGCTACATCGCAATAAACATTCGGAGTTACTTGAGCATTTATCCTCCCACTAGGGTACGTCGGGTAGTACATTAGTATTGTCCCAACAAACCTCGCCGCTACCATCGTAGCTCTACATACAGCCTCGTGGTCTTGATGTGTGTCAGCGTAGTGGTGTGTATATACCATATCCGGTTTTAACTCGTTTACGACATGTTCCAGCTTTTGTATAAGGGTGCCAAAGTCGTCTAGCATGTTAGGCTCTTTCATTCCTAGGTACTGACCATGCACCCCAAGAATAGCGTTGGCCTTTAACCCCTCTATGCCTCTAACAGACTCTGGCGTGTACGATGCCACAACAAAGTGGACAGCGTGTCCTTCTTCAACAAGCTTAGCCGCTGTAGCCCCTGCATTCAGCTCTATGTCATCTGGGTGTGCCCCAATCATTAGCACTACGCTCATACTGCCCCCTATTTCTTATCTGCTAATTTGTACGTTCCTACATCAAGACCCTCTACCGCACCAAGGCAAAGTAGTTGCTGTTTCCACCGGTACTTATCTGTGGCAAATGATGTACGAATACCCATCTCATTCTTAAAGGCCAACTTGTCGAGTAGTGAGGTAAATGGGTTTTTCTTAGAGACCTTAGTAGCCAATTCAAAAAATGTTAGGGGGGTTTGCTCTAACTCCTCATACATCAGATTCACTACACTAGTGTCAGAAGTTGGTGCTGGTATCGTGCCCATATTTATTAGGTGCTCGTCACGCACCTTCGTGTACTCTGTTTGCACAGTAACTTTATCTCGCTCTATGACCAGATTAGTTAGTGTGCCATCATGCCATTCCTTGAACACTGCATACGCTTTTGGGTAGTTATCGAAAAACATCTTAACTATGGCGTAGCATTCCATTTCTGTCTTAAAGAAAAATGGGTAATCCTCTCCTAAAGAAGCCACACTCCATGGTGCCTCGTACACAGCATAAGGTACTCCGAGCAGTAGAGGCTCCATCAGACTCATGCTAAAGTCCTCTTCCTCACTAAAGAACACGCCTACATTGGCATCGTTCCTCATGAAAGACCAAAAGTCATCCCGCTTGAAGTGGTGTATCTTTATGAAGTCTGGCACTTCTAACCATGGTGATGAACCCCTAGACTGTGTACATACCACAGGCCTAATCTCCCTATCCCTAGATTTCAATATCCAGTTGTTCTGCATTATATTGAATATCTTATCGAAGTGGTGCCCTACAATTAGCCTGCCTGCGAATACTATGGTGAAGGGGCTACTCTTAGGGGCGTTAATGAATTCATCGCTCTTTGTCCCTAACATAGGGGTTAGTGCCGCAGGATGGCATTCTACTATGTTGTCCCTTAACACCTTAATCTGACTAGCGGTAACATACGCCTTGGCGGTGTTAATTATCTCTTTGCGCTCCCAGTAGGCCGCTATCATGGTTTTAGTTGCTGTTAGATACCCTAAGATAGCAAGCTTATCTTGGTGCTCATTCTGAGGTATATTGGTGGAGGACTTAAACGTCATCTGTGGGAAGTCTTCCATAAGCAGTATTGGCTTAAGGGTCTTAGCTGTTGGCCTGTTACATATTGCAGATATGGTTGCTACTGCACAACTCCTATTGGTTACGCATATATCCCAGTCCCAATAATCCCCCTGCTGGGCGAATACTAACTCCATCTGCTCAGTCACCCTGCGGTACTCTGTGTATCGGTCCTTAGACTGTGCAACACTTATGTACAGTATCCTATCGCTCTTTGGTAGCCACTCTAACTCTTCCTCTGATAGCCCTTCTGGGATGCACCAGTAAATGTAGTCATCAGTGTTCTCAAGTATGCTTTTGCATAGATGGTAGAACTTAACTGCTGATGCGCAACTACTTACCTTCGAGGTGTATATCGGGTCAAATAAAATCTTCATATCAATCCTTAATCAGTTCTTGTGCAAATTCTATCCCATGCCTAAACACTGGGTCGAGTACCGCTACAACTGCGCTAGTGTTCATTCCGCCCTTACCTACACTGTATGGCCTCATTTTGTAGTCTTGATACACTGGCTCGCACCCTGCGTCAGTGAAGTCCTGCTTGTTTATGTACTCTGCCCCTGCCACTGCACCACCAATATACTGGTCGCACTGTAGGTGCTTATTGAAGCTAGCCACCCAAATAGAAGGGTTCTCGTCTCGTACTGGCACTATATCCATAGACCTTAATACTTTTAACTCAGGTAGCAGTAGACCTACTAGGTAGTCTGTTAGTGGGATACTAAACTCGGTAACAGTGACATCTTTGCCAGTGAAGGACATTAGCATTGAACATACAGTATCTAGCACCACTGGCTCTGCCACTTTCTTGCGTGGATACATGCCCTGTATTGTTTTAACCAGTGCTGGGATTGTCCTGCTTGTTGAGTCAACGTAACACTCGTTTAGGCGCTTAAATGCCCTACCTTGTAGTGGTAGTACCACCATGCTTTTACGTTCTTCGGAGAGACCTATTAGCTCTACCCTAGACTGGTGCCCAAATTTTGAGAATTGAGCCTCCTCCATGTGGACTAGATACTTACACTTGCTATACCTGTTCCACATGTACACCGCCCCACCTAAGAACAATGGCTGATTGGCTGTATACATTGTGGTCATAGGTCTACCCTGAATGTAAAGGTGGTGTCGTCAGCATGCTCTATCAGGTTATCTTTCGTAGGAGTGAATCCACATAGACTAAACACTCTTTCCTTGTCGAAAGATGTGAAGAAGCCACCATACTTTTTCTGGTCATGTAGCTCCAGTATGAGGTGACCAGTTGCCGATGCCATTAGAGTTTTAATAAACCACTCTAGGCTGTCCTTCTTTAGATATGAGCCAACACCTAAGCAAATCACCATATCAAATGCAGTCATAGATGGTACATCTTCTAATCCTGCCTCAATGAATGAGCACCCAGATAGGTACTGCTTAGTTCTGCATGCCTCAATCACGTACTTATCTGTGTCAATACCAGTGTAGTTGCTGTAGTCGTCAATGTACGGAACTATGTCTCCGAAGCCACACCCAACGTCAAGGATAGAATCACTCTTACCTACCGCGTTAATAAGGGTGGCGGCTGCTCTTATCCTAGCCAACTGCCTATCAGCAGGAACGTACAGACGTTCTGCCTCTGTGTCTCCTTTAGGCGGTGTGAAGTCATTTCTAAAATGGGATTTATTCATATCTTAGTCCGTCCAATAAGTAAAATTCTCTGCGCCACTTTAAGTCTGGCGTCACATCGCCATAGTAATTGAATACCTGAGTACAGGCAACCATATCATTGAGCATGCCAGCAAATCTTCTATCTGTTCCACCACAATGAATGCCATCACAACACCACTCTGGAATTCTTTTAGGGGTCTTCCAATCCATGTGTGCTTTGTGAATCATATCGTATAGTGGTTCTGCCTCTACCGTTGCAATAGTTTGGTTATTGAAACCGCCACCTATCACCCACCATAATGCCTGACCAATAAAGTTAGCATCACCACTGAGAGCACTTCTATTATTGAGGTGAACCCCAACAACACGCTTACCCTCTTCCGAGTTTCTATGCTCTGCCATTCCAAGTACCTTATTGGCTAGTACTGTCTTGCCTATTGTAGTCCTGCCACACAATGCATCAAACGCTGTCATAACTACTTGTGGGTCGTCACTATCCATCTGCGCTAATAGGGCGCTGTCAGATAAGTGGTTGCTATCTCCATACATATTGTTTCTACTTGCAACTAAGCATGATTGCAGATACTCGTGACCACCAGTAGATGAGTCCCACCAATTTGGTGTTCCACATATACGCTGAATCTCTGCCGCAAATAGAATTATGTCGGCTGACTTATCTAGCATCCTACCTCTGTAGTTTGCGTCAACAACTTCCATCACGGGGATACTCACACCATCCTCTGCCGCCGCTATCAGTATTCTTCTGGCTAATCTAAACCTAGCACCTGTCTCTACCTTCTGTAGACTGTCACAGTACACTAGCCAGTATATTGCGTCCTGTACTCGTCTCAGTCTAATGGACTTGACCATCCCTGATAGCGCTTGAGAAAAAGTAGGGTGTGCTGTCTGACTCCACTTCTTATTCTTATACACACCAACCGAATCTAGGTGCTTGCAATGCTTGGCATTTTTAAATGCATCACAACTGCATGTTTCGTTTTCTATGTCTAACTGATAATACTTATTACTTGAACATGATTTTATTTTCATTACATACCCCTAAATTACTGAATAGTTATAATACCATATTTAGTGGGTTTGTCAAGTGTTAGTTTGAGGTTTACTCTCCTCTTTCAGCCTATCCATTATGCTACTAGGTATCTTGCCTAGAGGGATGCCATGCTGTATCCAAGTGGCCTTTCTCATGGTGAGACCATACACTACACCTGCTAGTGCATCTGATATGTCCTTACTAGAGTGTGCTGGGTGGTCTATCTTATTTTTCTTGGCATCTTTCTCTAGGGTAGCCAACTCGTACTGGCACTTTTCATGGGGTGGCATAGATAGCCTACCTTGGTATAGTGCTGTCTTAACAAAGTCATACGGTGCTGTGGTTATGTCAACTGACTGCCTGCCAACACTGTACCCTTTCTGTCTTAGTAACTGCATTGAGTCCACTGATTGGAATTGGTCGAATGTCACCCACTTGATGTTCATTCCTGCATCGGTTAATGCGTACAGTAGTTCCCTAATCTTATAGAACAGAATCTCTCCGTTTACTGGAGGCTTAACCCCTAGCATACCGTCTATCCATATCTCTGGCATCATCTCTGCCCCGCCAGCTACTGCCACTGACTTGAACCCTGTGACAGCACCAATTACTACACCAGCAGTGTCCCCAGTGACCGCCAAGTCAATATGCACAAATCTTGGTAGCTCTTTCCTATGCATTTCTTTAACAGATATGTCTAGGCTAGTGGTAACAAAGTCAACAATCTCCCTAGAGAACATAATCTTGTCTGTGCGTACTGCCGCAGTGATTGAGTCCGTGTCCATAATGAATGGATGTGTGGCTATGGTAGACACACCAGCAACATCCCGTAGTGACCCCATCATATCGTCCTCGAATGCTGACAAGTACTCTGTAGGCACATCTATTATCTTATCCTCTGGCATAGAAGACTCATCCTCGCCATCAACCAGTATTCTCGGCTTCTTGGTTTTATCCCCTATGAACAGCCTGAACTTTGTTCCACAGAATGTACCTTCTGGTTTGACGTCCCACACTCTCTTGTCATACACATAGATATTGGACTTACCCGTCTTATCTATCTGGCGTAATGCCTCTTCTTCCTTTTTATCCGTAAATTGACCGGGGTATTTCTTAGACGAAACCAAACAGAGCAGTCCGGGCAATCTACCACCCGCCATGAACCGAGACTGCCTACGTCGGGCTATACTAGTGTAAAGTGCTGTGGCTTGGTCATACGCCCCATCCCTATTGGATTTGGACTTCTCAATGTTAGCCATGAAATTCATCTCGTCAATAAGACCACCTATAACGTTCTGACCAATCGCACCCGTCTCCTGACCAGAGATAGGCTTGACTATCACCCTCTTAGGAAACTTAAGCTCTGAAAGTATACCTTTGTCGTAAGGGAACTCTTCCATAAAGTATGGAGACTTCTCTACCATAGACTTGAACCTGTCGTAATCCACCGCCTTTGCTAGCTTGGCATTTATAGACTGGAATATAAACATTATCTCTGACGCTGGGTCTAGTGTGAATGCTGTGTGTGGGTCTGCGTAACAACTGAGCACGTATAACTGATAGGCAGTAGTGTACAGAGCAAGAGTGGACTTACCAGTACCAATACCGCCAGTTAATACTGCCTCTTCGTACTCACCAGAGTTAATCTCAATCATTGCGTCCATCACCGCTGGATACAGCACGTTCTTTGCGTCTAAGAAGTACCTATCCTCAACAAAGGTCTGCACACTCACTGGCTCTGCTATGAACCCACCAACTGCCTTTCTTACGTTATGCACGTCTAGGGAACCAGTCTTCCTGATAGACTCCAAGTCCCGTATTATGCTCTCGGTCATCTGGAACCGTAGCTCATCTTTTGAGATTTGTGCAATTGATTGCAAAAGTTGCCCGCCATCATCTGGCCCAAAGTGGGAGAGTATGTAGGCCTCTGCTAGCTGTGATAGTTCTGTGGTCCTTGAAATCATACGTCTATTACGTTCTCTAGGCTATTAAGCTTACTAAAGAACAATGAGGCCGTGTTCTCTAATTGATTAGATAACTGTAGCCCTTCCTCTGCTTGGCGACGACCCTCAGTCTCTATACTTACGCTACCATCTTTATTTTTACTTATGGTAGTTTTACCGTGTACTTTAATCATACCAGTGGTCACCGCTGTCGCTAGGTACTGCTGACCTAGGGTGGCTAGCAGTCTAATCTCATCTTTCAGTGTGTTGAAGAGCATGGGCATCTCTTCTTCTCGCTCAAGAAGCTTGTTCACCCTTTTCTTTTGGGTGTTGTATATCTTGAGCATCTCGTTAGTTATGTCTATTGCACCAACTGCACGGTCAATCAGCCACATCTTTTCTTCTAACTTATCCAAATCCTCATCGTCAACAAGACTGCGAACACGCTCAGCTTTAATCACTGCCTTGCGAGCCGCTAACCTCTCAGCCTCTTCGTTGTCGAGACCGCGCTCAGATTCATACTGCTCAATGGACATACCTTTGGCTAGTTCATGGTTTTTATAGGCCATGAGGTACTGGAGTAAAGACCTAGGGGCTATATCATTGAATAGCTTTAGCTCTTCCTGCATGTACTTCACAACAGGGGCAACGCCATCTTTACCAAATAGCAGGCGCACAGTGATGTCCACCCGAGTAGACCTAGGCAACGACTCAATCTTTTTAAATGACCGTTCCTTTACCGCACCTTCACCAGAACTCTGTTTGGCGCTTTTTAAGACTTTAACCGAAATCATAGTAATGAATGGTAGCTACCGTGCATTGCGTTCTCTGTAGGCTCTAACACCACGGGTAACTTATCAACCTCTGAATTAAACAACTCCATAGTGAATTCTTTTCTTGCCAGTAGTTTGAATATCAATGTTACTACTGCATCCATAGACCTATGACCCTTTACTGCGTATTCTTCTGCCACTGCCAGAAACTCTTTCTTCTGAGACGAGCCGTTCATGCGCAACCAGATGTTATCGTGGTTACCATAATCAAACACCATGAACCCATAGGGTAGGGTGTCGCCAAAATCAGTGAACAGTTTATTGAGTAATGATGCTAGGCCTGTGATTGTCTTTACTTCCTTCGCGGCCTTGGTGAAGGATTCCTTCATGTCGTCTGGGAGTGATTTTGCTGTAGCTATAACTAACTTCCTGAACTCTTCTTCCTCAGCAAAACCAAACATCTCTGCCGCAACTTCTGTTGAGTACTTACCTGATAGTTTCTGATACATTGCCATGAACTTCTTAGGGGACATACTACCGTGAATGATGTTATGCCTTACTGTCTGGAATGCCATCATATCATCGTCGAAGTCTGCATCAGTGATAATGGTCACTGGTACTTCTGCTAATTCATGTAGCTTGGCAACCTCCCACCTATGCTCTCCGCCCACTATCTCATACACGCCATCCTCTTGTGTTGGTCTTACTAGTATGGGGTCTGTTAGCCCTACCCGCTCTATGTTGTCATACAGTAGGTTGAACTGTTTATCTGACATTTCATTAGGATTATTGGGGTTAGCCCTTAAGCTATCTATCGGTAAAGTTGTCCTTACTAAGCTCTCCGTCATAGTGGATGCGGTCTTAGTACTGATGGTCTTTTTCTTAGTTGTCATAGTAGTTGGTCTCCATAGTTTATATCATACTATAATTTTTATTTTAGTCTATAGCATGTTTTATATATTTGTGTACTGGTGTGTATCTGTTCTATGTACTTATGTGTATCTCTAGCGCCCCAAAATTGCAGCAGTCTACACAGATATGTACCAGTACCCATGTACAAGCTACGTAGGGATACTCTGTGGCTTCTTAATTGATATGAGGTGATATGTAGGTATCCCTATAATGTTACTTCTTTGTAGGGTTACCTTAAATGAAGAGGCCCACAATTTACTGTGAGCCTTGTGTGATTCTATGGTTCTGGTCTACTTACTACTTGCCACTAGCATTCCAATAATAAGACCAGCAACTAATGCTATGAATATCTCCCACCGCATTGTTTGGAAGACCTCTGTATAGGCAAGACATTCTGTTGGTATTTGAAACTTCATTGGTGTATCTCCTTATACTTAGCTCTACATATTCCCACTAATCCATACTAGTAAAGCAGACAATGTGCCAGCGTGGTGTGTCTCCCAGTAGTTAGCTATGATGTGAGCACAAGTCACGACCTCGACCACCCTAACTGCGACGTACACCCTTCCATGCTGTAATGATTTTATCAGACGTAACATTACTCACCGTATTCTGCTTTAATCTCATCAACCACGTCATACATATTCTTACCGTTGTTGAAGTCATCACGCACAGAATCCTCGTCCTTGAAGTCAATACCAGCATCTAGCAGATTCACTTGCAAGCAACTAAACCATGTATCAAAATCGGTATCATACTTATCCATGCTAATCTCCCTAATTGAAAATAGTGGTGACCAATCAGCCACCACTATCTATGTACACTACTAAAGGCCGCTTTAACCTATGCTTAAAATACGAGACTTTCCGCTTACACGGAATTCTAGCACACTGCGGGCTGAGATAAGCAGTGGCTCTTTTGTTGCTGGGTTGATACCATTACGTGCCGCTACTTTTTTACTGTAGAACACACCAAGTTGTGGAATAGGTGATTCTTCGCCTTTCTTAGCATTATCTACAACAACCTTTGATAAGGTGCCCAAGACTAGCTTAACAGTGGCCTGTGTTTCACCTGATGCTGATGCTACATCTCTTACTAAATTTTCATACGACATTATTACTCTCCTAGCCGCTTAGTATAGTCCATTTAGCAGTGCGGCCTTACAGCTAAATAGGGCACTTGGCCTCCCACCAATTTGGTGTCCTTTATGGAGGCTCAAGTGTTAAACTTACTCAACCTGAGACAGTTCTAACTTAGCTTCTGCAAAGGCTGTATTGAATGCATCAATCGCCGATTCAACACCTGCATTACCAAGCATTTCTACCAGAGTTAGTGGCTTAGCCGCTTTCTGTGTCTTTGGTGCTGGTCCAGCTAGGTAGTCTAAGCAGATGTTCTCTAAGGCAACCGAGTCAAACTCAGTGCCTGACTCTTTCTTGTTCTTGGCAACCGCATCTTTGATAGTAATCTTCTGGTCCTGATGCACCTTGAATGACACGGTGGTCAGTGCTGTTGATGCCGCATCTGTAGCCGCATCTGAGTTATTACCTGCACCAGTGTTTGATGTTTTGGCGTTAATGTAGGCCTGAGCTTCTAGTACTGTCATGTTCTTAACAGCCTCTACCCACTCGTCAACGTTTTCAGGAGTCAAGTACTGCGCTAGGTCTTTTAGGATTGTCCAGCCAAGTGAACTCACTGAACTCCAGCTTACACCAGACTGTGTTAAGTTTGCGTAGATGCTCACCAAGTACATGGCCTTACGGTACTGCATACCACCCTCTGACTCAACATAAGAGCGGAAATTTTCATAGCCCTTATCTGCATACCAGCTTTCTGATTGGATTCGTGCTAATACCCCACCAAGCTCGAAGTAGGTTTGGTCTACTCGGTTTAGCAACTGTGGTACTAATTTGAAAGCTTCTTCTGAGGTCATGCTGTTAGACTTTTGGTCTAAGTAAGCTAGGTAGTCCTCACCAATCACGTCGGCCTGTGGTGTATCTTTGGCTACTACATTATTGGTTACTGTAAGCTCTACCGTCTTGCCCTTCAATAATGTTTTCTTTGGCTTAGCTTCTGCTGTGGTAACTGCTGTTGTATCCACTGGCGCTCCAGCCGACACGTCAACCGCTTCTGTACTTTTTGCAGTACCTTTTAAGATTTTCATCTTAGGGACTGACTTTTCTACTGCTTCTGTCATCTTAATCTCCTTAAATTAGGCAAAGTGCCCATGTAGTTATAATACCATATTGAAATAGTTTGTCAATATATTTGTGCAATTGATTGCAATTTATTTTTTACGCTGAATAGGGATACACTCTACTGGAATTTTTCTAGGCTGTATACCCCATTGCTGTATAGGCGTAGGGCACATTACAGAAGCGCTCACAGTAGGCTTAACAGGTTTCTGCTCCTTGGCCTCTGCTGGTGTGATAATAAAATAGGCCGCAACTGCTATCGCTAGTCCTAACCATAATGATGAAATCTCTTTCACCATATAACCCTCCGTGGTTGTTTATAAAGTTGCCGAATAGTTATAATACCATATTGAAATAGTTTGTCAATATATTTGTGCAATTGATTGCAATTTATTTTTTCTTTTTAGTCTCTTTAACCTTTGGTACAAATAACTCAACAGCATTAGCTCTTTGGTCTTTAGTGTACCCATCATCACCAGTAAAGAAACAGTGCCCTAATCTTGCTAGGGCTATTGCATCCGCCTCGTTATTATTTTTCGCTGTTACCCCGAACTGCTTATACACCTGCATTAGCATCAGCTCTTTCTTTGCAGTACCTGACCCGCATAACCACTTTTTCAATGACGTTGCAGGTATTTTGTGTATAGCTATGCCCTCCTGCCAGAAGAAGAACTGGACTATCAAGCTTACCTGAGCTAACGCTATTGCTGAGGATGCATGGCCTACAAACAGGTCTTCTACTACAACGTGGTCTGGCTTAAATTCACTATGCACTTCCATTATTCTTGACGTTATGTGAAGAACTCTATCCCACCCAATACTGTCGCCAACATCAATCTCTTCTAGCAGTAGTACTTCACCTTTACCACCTACTACGCACAACCCTGTATGGGTGGATAGGTCTAGTCCCATTATAACCATTATTGCTTCCTTTGCTCTTGTTTTGTTAAATGGAATAGTCCACACACTGGGCACTTATAAGGGTAGACAACCATACCTTTATTAGTCATGTGGGATATTACCCCTGCTAAAGCATGCTTTTTGTTTTTATAAGACCGTTTCAGATAGCATGCCCTCTGCGACTTATCGCCGACAGCCCTATCCTCCTTTGTCTTTTTCTTAGCCATTTACAGTAGCTTCTTTCCTTCATGCCTAGGCACACCGTTCTCAAGCCACGTAACTACTGGTACATGCTTGGAACTGAAACAAGCGCTAGCAACTGGGCATTGACCAGCCCTAGAGCACATTGGGTTCTTACATATACCAGCCGGAAGGCCTACACTAGGGTCTTCCCTCCACTTAGTAACAGTCTCTGCCTTAGCTAATGGTATTTCTGAATTAGAATCGTCTCTATCAATCTCGAACTCCTTGAAAGGACTAAACGGAGTATCCGGTACTCCTGCCGCCTTTAGGCTCTCATCCTTGAACCCGTAGGACTTTGACACGTAGAGGATGTTGGCCTTCTTCATATTTATTCTTCCAGCCAAAACATGGTCGCTCTCTTCAATCAACCTGAGATAAAGGCTTGTCCTGAATCTATGCTCTGCAAGTGGTGCTACAAGCTTTTTGTGCTCGTCCTTGTCCATGGTCTTTACTTCTACAACCCTTAACTTATCCTGACCAACATCAACAAGCATATCAAGGTGACCACTAACACCGCTAGCAACAGCCATGAAATGTGGCTCTTTATAATCCCACCTCTTGTACCCACACTTACATTTAACTTTTGGCTCTTTACCGAAAGAGTCATGCATCCTACCACATACGTTACACTCCCAGTGACCTACAACTACATCACGTAGCCACTCATTGCGCACACGGCGCTCAACATCCTTACCGTGGTCGAACGTAATCCGTAGTGCTGTGCCTACGTAACTATCTTTCTTCTTACCAAGGCCCATATCAAGCAGTGCTATTTCTCGTGGGCAAAATTCCTTATCCTTCATGAGGTCTGACGCATGGATTGTATCATGCGACCTAGGCTCCTCCCACCCAGCTAGCCTGCGATGAATCATCATCTTTATGCTCACTGCCTTTACCATTGATGCCATTACTTTGTTTATAGCCATACTAACTCCCTAAGAATAGCTCCTGAAATACTGCCTCTGGAATAGCAATCCACCGCTCCCTGCGCTCTGAGTTTCCGTTCTCATCAACGAAATTTATTGCCAGTGCTGGTTGCTTATTCTTCTCCAAGGCTTCCTGATATATTTTTAGTAGCCACTGCTTCTGAATCCCTATAGAGGATGTCATTGCTGTCTTTGACTCTATTAAGAAGTCTCCAACCTCTATGTCCCCTTTATCACCATCCAGAGCACCGCTACCAACTGTTAGCCTACCACCAAGTCTCTTGGCTACCTTTACCTCTGCAAGCCTTCCTTGCCTACCCTTATCCCTAGGGTTACCACGATTCATTAGTGCTGACATAGTTTATGTGCAATTGATTGCACTACTCCTCTGATTCTTCTGTACTTAGAGTACCAGTGCTATCCATAACAGCCTTAATAATATGGCTTCGTACCTCTGTTATGCTCGATACGCTTGCGTATAGGAAGTTCTTAAGGTCTAGTAAGGTCTTGTACTCCCCACCGTCGAATGACCATCCAGTCTTAGTCTGAGTTAATAGACCTAACTCTTTAAGGTAAGCTTGTACTGTATTCCAATCCGCTACTTGACCAGCAAAACCACCGCCACCGTCCAGCATCTGCATCTTGAATACACCGTTCACCTGAACAATTGGCACTTTCCACTTCTTAACGATGAAGTTTACTTCCTTGAATGCTGGCATTGCTGGATGGATTTTGTTATCCATTATATTCTTGCCATAGCACCTGATAGTCAAAGAACTTGAGAACTTTACACCATTACCTCCGGGCATTGTCTCTGGGTCGCCAAACATGACGCCTATCTTATGCCTAATCTGATTGATACCTACAAGTGCTGGTGGGGTCTTACCTTGACCATTTAGGTTATTGAAGGCAGACACCATTTTCTTAAACCAACGACCAACAAGTAGTGATGCACCACCAACAGAAGCCTTCTCTACTGAGGACTCAATTTCATTCTGAGTGGACAGCATAGCTATGGAGTCAAGAACAATCATGCTGACGTCATCCGCATAAATGAAGCCCTCCATAATGTCTATGGCCTGCTCTGCGTAAAATGGCCTCACAAGGATTATGTTATCAACGTCAACACCCATCTTCTTAGCCCATACAGGGTCATAGGTGCCCTCAGCATCAACCCACACCACTTTCTTGTCAGGTATAAGTGCTTGTGCGTTAGCCGCCGCCTTCATGCAGATATTAGACTTATTGCTTGATTCTGGGCCATAGACTATGTTTATCCTACCCATAATCAGCCCACCACCTGTGGCAAGGTCGAGAGGGAATATACCCGTAGGTATTCTGTCAAGTTGCTGTACTACAGCCCCTTGGTCAGCCATCCCCTCCCCGTAGTCTTTTTTAACCTTCTTCAAGACATCCGATGACGACGCCATGATTAAGATACCATGCCGCTTACTTCTTCATTTATTGAGGACAACTTGTCATCAACCCACTCTTTAGCAGAGTTGTAGGTCTCGTCAATATCCTCCGCCTCTGGAAGACATGGAAGGGTCAACGATACGTGGTACCTAATGGACTCATAGTTTCCTAGGTTTCTTGTGATACCGGCCTCTACTGTTACACGAGCGGCGTTATCAGGTACGTTAACCGCGCCTACTTCCTCCTCATGAGTTTCGTCTGTCTCAATGCTACCATCCGCATGAGTTTTTGTTACAACGCCTTTTACTATTTCTTTCTTTATGTTAACTGCCATGATTATCTCCTTTTGTTGTGCCGAGTGCCCAATTCTCAGCTATGTACTGGGACATTTTATTTACTGTGTCGCGCCTGATAGACGTACCACGAGCGTACCTATACTTATCAGCTTCCGCACTTAACTTAGCCAACAAGTCTACTTGATGTTGTGTGTAGTACCTATGAGTAGCAGAAACATCCCTATCTACTGGTAGTGGTAATGGGATAATACCCGTGGACTCCCACTTGCGTATTGTCTCAACACTTTTACCTATTTTCTTTGCTACAGCTCCGATACGAAACACCTGTACCTTTACCCCATCAATGGTTCGGTAGATTAGTCCCTCTCCTGCATCAGACCTACGCTCTTTGGCCTCCCTACGTACTCTGGCCTGACGTAACTGCGCCTTAGCCCTACGCTCTGGGTCTGCCCTATATGCGGCCTTCCTCTTAGCGCTAAGCTCGTTCTTGTTCTTTTCGTAATAATTTTTGTTGTAATCTCGTTGTGTCATATCATTCTCCTATACCTCACACTCTACTATTTTTATAGAGTTTGTCAAGCTTTAAAATATAGGTGCTCCTTTGCTTTTGTACCACCTCATTCGTGAATTTGCATAACTCAAGAAAAGTGGAAGATCGGAAGAGCACACGTCTGAACTCCAGTCACACCATCCAATC
>ERZ795059.2417-NODE-2417-length-19382-cov-5.916800_pt1 | contig 19382 bp, 12 predicted proteins | sample MGYA00375143_ERZ795059 | MGnify/ENA primary metagenome ERZ795059 (study PRJEB30188, sample SAMN05720168) | activated sludge metagenome | isolation source: Anaerobic digester | place: USA | collected 2015-01-07 ... | reverse complement strand
TCGTTACTCAAGGAAAAGATGCTGCCCGATCGCGAGGCGAAGTCGTTGATCAACGCGTTGATCAAACTGGGGCTGCTCAGCCGGCATGCTTCGTAGCGCCCCGCTCCAGCCACGCAACAATTCGGCCAGTTTTCGCAAAGCGTTTTTATCGCCGATGGAAATGAGCGTGTCGCCCGGAGTCATGACCTCGTTCGGTGTGGAGGGTAATCAGGGTCATGTCCAGGGCGTCACGTTTTCAATCAGCATAGAGGCGATGCTGCCTCAACCTTAAATGAGCAGAAGAGCCAGAAAAATATATTTCACCAACCACAACGAATCCACAGACGCTCCCCGACGAGGTTGGCCGGATCCTAAAGGAACGTTGGAGAAACCGACAAGCTCCTCGGGAAGCGGCCGGGGGAGCGACGACCGGATCATCACAACGGCTCGGGAAGAATATTCGCTTGATGTAACGGAGCAAACACATTAAAAGAGCAGAGGAAATCCGTCTTTGACAACCAAGCCGCCTTGTGCGCCGGAAAATAGTGCGGATCATTAGATGATTCACGTGCTCATTCGACGTCGATCTCAACAACGTTACGCAATCCGTTTGGCCGTTTTCTTACACGTATTGTTTCTGCCGCGATCGACAGGTTCGATTCCGTCCCAACTCGAGGAAAGGAGTGGCCATGAATTTATTCACCAAGATTAGGCTGTTGGCTCACATCGCTCACTGGCGCGCAACCTGGAGTCAACGCGACCTGGATTTCCGGGTCAAAGGCGTCAAGAATCCCAAATTCATGACCGCACGGGAAGCCGTCAAACTGATTCCCGACGAGGCCGTCGTCATTTCCAGCGGCATGGCCGGCAACACGCGTTGCTCGGTTTTCTTTTACGCCATTCGCGAATTGTTCACGCGCACGGGGCATCCGCAGCATCTGACGTGGATGACCGTCGGCGCACAAGGCAGCCGCGGGCGCGTGCCGGGCACGCTGGAGGAACTGGCGATCCCCGGGTTGCTCACCCGCCAGATCAGCGGCCACCTGGAAACCTACAAAGCCCAATTGCGGATGGCCGACGCCGGCCGGCTCGAGCTGCACACGATGCCGCAGGGCGTACAAACCTTCTTGCTGGAAGCACAGGCGCGCGGCGAAAAATTCCTCGAGCTGGAAGCGGGCGTCGGCACATTTCTGGATCCGCGGGTGGGCGGCGGCACGGCCGTGACGCCCGACGCGAAGGAAAATTTCGTCGCGGCCGCGGGCGATAAGCTGCGCTACCATCTGCCGCCGTTCAATGTGGCCATTTTCGTGCTGCCCTATGCCGACAAAGAAGGCAACCTCTACAAGCATCACACCTGCATGGTCACCGAGAGCCGCGAGAGCGCGCTGGCGGTGCGGCGCAACGGCGGGGTGGTGCTGGCGAGCGTCTGCGACATCATCGAAAAGGACGAGAGCCGCATTTTCATCAAGGCCGAGGACGTCAACGCGATCGTGGTCAATCCGTACAGCGAGCAGACCGGTTCGGTGCAGCAACGCAAATACTGGCCGATGTTCACGGTCGAGCATCGGGTGGACACCAACGACGCGGTCGAACAGCTCAAGTTCGCCAACAACGTGTTGAAGATCACGCCGGTGCGCGGCCGGGCCGACAACGCGCTGGCGCGCATGGCCGCCTCGAGGTTCGTCAAGGCGGCGCGACCGGGCTCGCTGGTCAACATCGGCGTCGGCCTGCCCGAGGAAGTCAGTCGGTTGCTTTACGAAGGCGGCATGCACGAGGACGTCACCTTCTTCACCGAAACCGGGGTCGTTGGCGGCCTGCCTACCCCGGGCATCTTTTTCGGCGCGGCGATCAATCCGTTGGAGATCATCCCCTCGGCGCAGGTGTTCCACCGCGCTTACGAAAAGCTGGACGTAACCATCCTCGGCCTGCTCGAAGCCGACTCGGAAGGCAACGTCAACGTCTCCAACCGCGGCGAAGGCGCAATCAACTACGTGGGCCCCGGCGGCTTCCCCGACCTGACCGCGGCGGCGAAAACGATCTTCTTTGTCGGCTCGTGGATGGCGCACGCTAAGTTCGATATCGTCGACGGCGAGTTGAAGATCCTCAAAACCGGTCCGTGCAAGTTCATGGAGCACGTGCGGGAGATCACCTTCTCCGGCAAGATGGGCCTCAAGCGCGGGCAGAACGTCTATTACGTGACCAACGTCGGCGTGTTCAAGCTCACCGAACAAGGCATGATGCTGGTCGAGGTCATGCCGGGCATCGACGTCAAACGCGACATCCTGGAGGTGAGCCCGATGAAAATCGTGCTGCCCGCCGGGGAAATTCCGGTCGTGCCGCGGCAGATCGTCACCGGCGAGAACTTCAAACTGAAGTGGGAAAACGGCTCCGCCTGACGCGCACCCTTGCTTTTCGCGTCGCCCGAACGCATCTTGAAACGACGGGGTCTGTCCCGGGGGAGGAAGAATGTCGGTGCAGGATGCCGTTCGGCGCGCTTTGCTGACCGTGCCCAATCCGGTCGCGGCGCTCACCGTCACCCATGAACGGCAACGCAACGGGATGATCGTATCCTGGCTGACGCCGGTGTCGGTCGCGCCGCCGATGATCGCCGTGTCCATCCATCGCGAGCGCTTCAGCCACCGCCTGATCGAAGGCGCGGGCCGGTTCAATCTCACCCTCTTGCGCGAAGACCAAAAAGACCGCGTGCCGCAATTTAAATTAAAGGATGAGAACCGCGAGGCCAAATTCGCCGGCCTGCCCGTGGCGACCGACGCGTACGGCCAACCGTATCTGACCGACGGCGTCGCCGTGCTGCACTGCCTCGTGACCGATTCGCTGGCGACCGGCGACCATACCTTGTTCATCGCCGAAGTGCAGGATGCCGCCGTCGGCGAAGGCGCGGCGCTGTGCACAAAAAGCTTGGGAAAAACCTATAGCGGGAAAAAATAACGGAGGGGAAAATGACGAAACGCTCCTGGCTTCCTTTGGTTTTGCTGGCGGCGCTGCTGTTGACGATTGCCGCCTGCTCTTCATCCGATGATGACGACGACAACGATGCGGCTGATGACGATGCGGCCGACGACGACGATGTCGCCGACGACGATACCGGCGACGATGACGACGATGACGACGATGACGATCTCTCCGACGATGATGATGACGACGATTCGGCGCCTCATCCATACACACCGTGCTGCGACGTGGCGGCCGAGGCGCTCAACCTGACCGACGCCGGTCTGCCCGCCGACGGCGACGGTCAATACCAGTATGTGCAACAGGCGCGCACATTCATCGACGCCGAGCGCGAGCGGGAAATCGACGCCGACGTGTTTCTGCCTTCCTTGGAAGGTCAGACGCCCACCGACCAGGGCGGACCGTTTGCGGTTGTGCTGGTCGTGCACGGATTCTCCGGCACGAAGTCGATGGTGCGCGAATACGCTCAGCGATTGGCCACCTGGGGCTATATCGCCATCGCGCCGCAACTGCCCTTCACCAACCCGGTGGCGCTGCTGAAAATCAGCCATACCGAATCGACGAAGGATCTGCTGTTCATCCTCAACACGATATGCTGCGAGCATGAGCAGAGCGATTCGGTCTTTTACGGCCGGGTGGATCGCGCGCGGCTGGGCGCGGTCGGACACTCGATGGGCGGCAAGCTGAGCATCAACGCTTCGCTGCTGGACGGCGCGCTGGGCGCCGTGGCGGGGCTGGATCCGGTGGACGGCGCGGGGCCGATTCCAATCGGGCCGGACGACCCGGATTTTCCCGATCTGACGCCCGATCGAGTTGGCGCGTTGACGATTCCCACGTTGTACCTGGGCGGTGAAGTGAGCGGCACGCCGGTGCTCGGCCAAGCTTGCGCGCCGACCGAGGAAAACTACCATGAATTCTTCACCTATTCGCCCTCTCCCGCGGTGGAAGTGAAGTTTTTAGGCGCGGACCACACGGATTTCGTGGCGCAGTTCCCGCTGGATCCGTGCAACATCGGCACGGCCGATCACCAGCGGGTGAAACGGCTGGCGAAAAAATACACGGTGTCGTTCCTCAATTATTATCTGCGCGGCTGGTCGCGGTTCGCGGGCGAGTTTGCCGGCAGCGGCATCGACGCGGACCAGACGGCCGGCGACGTGACCTGGCAGCAAAAGTAGCGGCTATTTGATCCAGACGCGCGGCTGATATTCCACCAGTTCGTTTTTGGTGCGCGGATTGGTGAGACCGTCGTCGCGGCCGTCGAAACGCAGCCAGACATGCGGTTGGGCCTTCGTGTACCACATCCACATCTTCGGTGCGACCAGACCGAGCGCGCCGGTCGGCTTGAGTTCGAGCTTATACGCTTCGATCGCGCCGAAGGCCGTCGGCAATTTTTCCACGCCGCGGTTGATGATCCGCCCGCCCAACAGCGAGCCGTCGACATTGACGATCTGGCCGGTCATTTCATAGCCCGCGCCCTTTTCGAAGGGGAAGCCGCGCAGGATGAGGTTCATGCAATCGCCGGGAATGGCGTCGGCCTGGAACTTCATCGTCTTGTTTTCGTTTTTCCCGGTCGCGCGATCCTGGAAGGAATACTGCGCCTGCCGCGCGGCCCAATTGAAGACCAACTTCCAATCCATCTGCTCGGCGCCGGTGGAGCGTTTTTTCCAGAGGCGGGTGCGCAGACCGGCGGAGGTGATGTCGATGAGCGATTCCTCGTCCCATTCAATGCGTGCGGCGCCTTCCTTCGCGTTGTCGCCGTGCAGCTTGTAAACGATGATTTCCTTGCCTTCGCGCCTGACGCGCTCCAAAGTCCAGCGCATCACATAGACGGTCTGGCCGCCGTCGATGTACTGCACCTTCTGCACGCCCGTCTCTTTGGCGGCAATTTCAATGGCGTTCATCTGCGCCCAGGACCAGCCGGCGAACGCGACGCTCGCCGCCAGCAGCAACCATAAAATCATCTTGAACTTCATGCGTCTCGCCCCTCGGTAATCGATGTTTTTTTCCATTGAGCCTTAAGGCGACGGCGTCGTCAAACGGATATTTCCGATTTTATCGACCAACTTTCTTTTTCTATTTTGCTCATTATAATGTATGGCGCTTATGGGGACGCATCAGGCGTTCCCCTCTCGAAAAGAAGGATGATCCGATGCGAACGAAACTAATGTTGATTGTTTTGTGCGTAACCTTGTTGGCCACCACTACCGCTTTTGCCGCCTGGGTCGATCCGGCGCTGGAGGAGCAGTTGCGCGACGCCGCGGCCGAAAGCGAAATCGACGTATTTATCACCCTCGACGATCAGGTGGACCTGGTGGCCCTGGTCGCCGAACTGGAGGCGCAGCATGCCAGCCTGGGCCGTCGTCACTATGAAGTGATTACCGCTTTGCAGGACAAGGCCGCCGAAACGCAGGACGCACTGCTGGCGCTGGTAGACACGGCCAAGAAAGCCGGTCAGGTAGGCAAGGTGAAAGCGTTCTGGATTACCAACGCGATCGCCATTTCGGCCAAACCGGCGTTCATCGAAGAATTGAAAAAACGCAGCGACATCCGTTCGCTGTACCTGGATTATGAAATCGAATTGATCGAACCGGTAGGCGAACCGATCGTCACGCCGGTCGATATGGGAAAGAACAAGGGCATCGAGAACGGCATTCTCGTGTCGCGTGCGCCGGAACTGTGGGCGTTGGGCATCGACGGCACGGGCGCGCTGGCCTGTGACCAGGACACCGGCGCGGACGGCAACCATCCGGCCTTCGCCGATCGCTGGCGCGGATTGGAAGCAGGCGTCGATCCGACGGAAGCCTGGTTCGATCCGGTTTCCGGTCAGACCTTCCCCACCGACTCGGGTTACCACGGCACCCACACGTTGGGTACGATCCTGGGCGAAGACGGCGACAACCAGATCGGCATGGCCCCCGGCGCAAAGTGGATCGGCGCGAAGACGATCGACGTGCCCGGCGGCAACATCTTCTCCGACGCGGTGGAAGCTTTCGAGTGGTCGGCCGATCCGGACGGCGATCCGGGCACGACCGACGACGTGCCGGACGTGGTCAACAACTCGTGGGGCCTGAGCCAGAGCTATTACGGCTCGTGCCGCACCGACTTCAACGCCTCGATCGACGCGGCCGAAGCGGCCGGCGTGGTCGTGGTGTTCGCGGCGGGCAACGAAGGTTCCGGCTCGCAGACGCTGCGTTCGCCGGGCAACCGCATCGCGACCGAACTGAACACGTTCGCCATCGGCGCGTTGAATCAGGACAACGAAACCGCCGCCGGCTTCTCCAGCCGCGGCCCGTCGGACTGCGACGGCTCGACCATCAAGCCGGAAATCTCGGCGGTCGGCGTGGATGTGCGTTCGGCCTATCCGAGCAACAGCTACGGCCTGCTCAGCGGCACCTCGATGGCCACGCCGCACGTGGCCGGTGCGGTGTTGTTGCTGCGTAGCGCCTTCCCGGAAGCGACGCCCGAAGACGTCAAGCTGGCGTTGTACATGTCGGCGGAAGACATCGGCGCGGCGGGCGAAGACAACACCTTCGGCCGCGGCCGCTTGGACGTGGTGGAAGCCTACTACTGGTTGATGGACTATCTAATCAGTTCCGACGGCAAGGTGAACCTGACCGCGGACGGTTACAACTGCGACGCCACGATCACGATCAAAGTGGCCGACATCGACCTGACCGGTCCATCCGTCAACGTGACGATCGTCAGCGACACCGAGCCGGGGGGCGAAGTCGTGACGCTGGCGGAAACCAGCACCGAAGGCGTTTACGAGGGGACGATCGACACGGCCACAGGCGTTGCGTCGCCCAACGGCCAGTTGGAAGTCGATGACAGCGACGATATCGTCGTGACCTACATCGACGCCAACGACGGCAACGGCAACTTCAACGTGGCAAAAACCGACGACGCCGTCACCGACTGCAATGCGCCGACCTTCGCCGGTCTGGTTTCGATCACTCCAGGCGATTACGAAGCCACGCTGGAGTGGAATCCGGCCACCGACGTGAATCCGGTGCACTACAACGTCTATCGCGCCGACAATTCGGGCATGTACAACTTCATCACGCCGACGTTCGCAGCCACCGGCTCGCCCTTCGTCGACGAGACGGTCGTCAACAACGAAACCTATTATTACATCGTGCGCGCCGAAGACAGCTACGGCAACGAAGAAAAAAATACCGTCGAATTGTCGGTGACGCCGGTCGGTCCGGTGCGCGTGTTCCGGGATGATTTCGAGAGCGACTCGCTCGATCAATGGACGATCGTCAATAGCGGTTCCTGCGGCGGCACATGGCAGGACGACAACCCGGAAGGCCGCAGTTCGCCTTATTTGAACGGCACCTTCGCCATTGCCGACCGGCAGGCGTATCTGTTCGGCCAAATGGACGAAGAACTGATCACTCCGGTGATCGACCTGTCCAATTACACGGATGTCCAGCTGCGCTATACGCACGAATTCAGCCATGGATTGCTGGAGAAAGCCGACGTCGACTATTCGTTGGACGGCACAACCTGGGTGCGGATCAAACGTTACAACTCATCCGACGAAGGCGAAGTCGTGCATGATCTGCCCACCCTGGCCCATGAATCGGAAGTTTATTTCCGCTTCCATTACGTCAACGCCGGCGCGATTGCCGAGTACTGGGGCGTGGACAATGTGGAAATCACCGCTTGGGAAGAACCGGCCGACGACGACACGACCGATGACGACACAGTCGATGACGACACAGTCGATGACGACACGACCGACGACGACACTGCCGATGACGACACGTCCGATGACGACACGGCGGATGACGACACGGTCGACGATGACACTGACGACGATGACACCGATGATGATGACGATACCACCGACGACGACGCAACCGACGATGATGCAACCGATGATGACGACAGCATTATCGACGATGATGATGACGATGACGATGATGACGACGATGATGACGATGACGGTTGCGGTTGCTGATTGAGCAATAACGCCTGACAAGAGCCCGGGGTAACACACCCCGGGCTTTTTTTTCGCCTCGTTTCGTGCACCTCATTAAAGAAGACGCTTTTCCGGCGGCAAATTCTCACTGATGTTGGTAAATCCTGGAATGGTTGAAACGATAGTTTTGACAAAAAAATGCTTTTTTATTGTTTTGCTGTTGCGATTTAAAGCAAATTTATATGGAATAGAACCTCTAACCTATTGATATAAATCATTATTTATTAATATCAGGCCATACAACGAAATTTTCCATATTTTTTTAATATTTTGAAAATTTTTCTTGCAATCCGAAAATAAACTGGTGTATATAGAAGATGCAGAAGATATAGAAGATACAGAAGGCTTCAAGAAGCGATAATGAGCGCGAAAGCGCAGAAGATACTAAACAGGGTTTTTTTCACTTGGAGGTTTCGATGAAGATGTACCGTATTTTCAGTTTGGCCTTACTCATTTCTTTCATCTTTGCCGGGACGGCGCTGGCCGGCGTACCCATGATCGTCGGCGACTATGTTTGGTTCGACGAGAACGGCAACGGTCTGCAGGACGACGGCGCCGAAAACGGCATCAACGGCGTGCGGGTCATTTTCTATCGCGACTACGAGTGCAACGGCGTGATTGACGGCAACGATGAAATTTACGATTACGACTACACGGCCAACGACGAATACGGCAACCCGGGCTACTATTACATTCCGGCCGTCAGCAGCTTCTGCTTCGTGGCGTTCCTGGACTTCGATTATGTCCCCGCAGGTCTGATTTCGAGCACGCCGGAAGAACTGTCGGTGGTCGATCTGCCTGACTACGATTACTTCGAAGTGGACTTCGGTCTGAAAGACCCGACCACGACGCCGCAGCCGGATTTCGCCTGCCCCAAGACCATCGGCTTCTGGAAACAGCAGTTCAAACAAGAGCATTCCGCCAAATACAGCCAGGAAGAACTGAACCTGATCGTTGAAACCGCTCTGGAACTGACCGACGTGTTCGATGACTACGAAGACATCGAAGACGCGCTGCTGATGGACGGCAACGGCTATCATCATGGTCGCGGTTGCCACGGCGGTCACGGTCGCCACGGCCACGGCAAGTGCGGCAGCTGCCACCACGGCGGCAACAGCATGCAGGACAAAGCCGAACAGCAGTTCGCCGCCCTGCTGCTCAACCTGGCCGCCTACGACGTGATCGGCCAGATCGGCTTCCCGGCCGGCCTGAGCGAAGACACCGAGCTGTTCCTGTACTACATCGATGCGGACACCGTGGGCGAAGCGTTCGGCCAGATCGAATGGTCGATCGTCAACAGCACCTGGCTGGAATGGGCGAAAACCGCCGCCGACATGATCAACAACGGCTGGGGCATCGAACTGGACTGCGAACTGTAAATCGACCTGAAAAGTTATTGACCGACAAACCGACCCCGCTTGCGGGGTCGGTTTTTTTTACATCGAAACGGCTCCTTTGCGAAATTCGGTGGCCCCGATCATCGCGTTGATCAACACCGGCGTGCCTCCGCGCGCCAATCGTTTGGCCTGTTGCAATACGGCGGGAACGTCTTCGGCTTTTTCCAGCAGCAAACCCATCGCGCCGAAGCCTTCCACCACGCGATGGTACGCCGTGCGCGCCAACACAGTGCCGACGTCGTCGTGCAGTATCTCGACCTGCTCGCGGGCGATCTGCGCCCAACTGCCGTCGTTGCCGACCAGGGCGATGACCGGCAGGCCGTGCCGCACGAAGGTGTCGAACTCGGCCAGACCGTAACCGAGCGAACCGTCGCCGTACAACAGCCACACCTCGGCCTGCGGTCGCGCCAGTTTCGCGGCCATAGCGAAGCCGGCGCCCACACCCAACGTGCCGAATGCGCCGGGATCGAGCCAGGAAAACGGTCCGCGCGGCCGTACGGTATAAGCGGCGGAGGCAACGAAATCGCCGCCGTCCACGACCAGCACACTGTCGTCGTCGATGATCTCGTTCACTTCTTTGAGCAACGCGAGCGGATTGATGAACTCGGTGGATCGATCGGCCATGGCTTGAATTTCCGCCTCGCGCTCGTCGTCGCGCTCCCGCAGGCGCTTGCGCCACTCCGGGAAACGATCGGCGGACGTTTTCACGCGCTGCGCCAGTTCGATGAGAAACACGCCCGGATCGGCCGTCACGCCCAACGTCGGCCGGCGATTGAGCCGCAGATCGTGCGCGCTGAGATTGACCGAAACGATCGCCGCTTTACGGCCGATCTGCCGTCCGTAATCGAGACGGAAATCCTGCGGCACCCCGGCGAGAATGACCAAATCGGCTTCGCGCAACGCTTCGCGACGACGGTGGAAATGCTGCAGCGGATGATCGCGCCCCAGCAATCCGCGCGCCGTGCCGGCCAGGTACACGGGTACGCCGAGTCTTTCAACCGCGCCGGCCATGTCGTACATCTCGCACGCGCACAGCATCGCCTGCGAACCGATCAGCAGCACGGGCCGCTGCGCGCGACGCAGATAGTCGGCAGCATGGTCGATCTGCTCCGCCGGCGCTTCGCGGCGAGGCGTGGGATGCGGTCGGCCGGGCGCGATCAGATTGCCGTCGGCGAACAGGCCGTTCACGTGCCGGCGCAGATACCATTGCAGAGCACGCGCGGAAAGTCCCTTCGCCTTGCCCTCGCCGCTCGCCTGCCGATACCAGTCGCGCACCAGGTCTTGGTCGTAGAGCAGATCGACCGGCAGTTCGACAAACACCGGCCCGGGCACATCGGTACGCGCGACGGCAAAGGCCTGCTCCAACTGCGGCACAAGGTCGCGCAATCGGGTAATGCGCACGGCGCGTTTGACGTGCGGTTTCATCAAGGCCATCTGGTCGATATCCTGCAACGAACCGCGCCCTTTGAGGAAGGTAGCCGTCGCGCCGCCGAGCAGAACCAACGGCGACTGTGCCAGTTGGGCGTTTTTCACGGCCGTAACGGTGTTGGTCAGACCGGGTCCCGCGGTCACGGCGGCCACGCCCGGAATGCCGGTCAAGCGCGCCATGGCGTCGGCGGCAAAAACGGCGGCGGCTTCGTCGCGCACGTCGATCACCCGAATTCCCTGCCGCTTGGCGGAAACGAGAATCGGCGAGATGTGCCCGCCGCATAAGGTGAACAAGTTTTCGACGCCGTGGTTGCGCAACACCTGCGCCGTCAGGTCGCCGCCGTTCATGATTGGCTCCGTCAGTAAAAGGGCGGCCCGTCATGGACCGCCCGTATCCGATTTAACGATCCGATCAGACGACCTTGTCCGCCGGCAGATCTTCGACGAATTCCAGGCCCAGGCGGGCGCTGTCGAACATCTTGCCGGCCAGATGGTGATAAGGCACCCCGCTGAAGAAATGGTGGCTCTTGGTCGGAAAATCCTTGCCCTCTTCCCATTCCTTCTTTTGCAGGTTGATGTAGCCCTGTTGTTTCTGCTCGGCCATTTCCGACAGCAATACGCTCATGCCGTGGCCCATCGCATGCTGACCGCCGAGGGTGATGAACAGGAACTTGATGCCCATTTCGCCCAGCTCGTCGAAGGTGATCGGCTTGGCGTCGTTGTACCACTTGAAGGACGACGAGTAGTTGAAAGCGAACTTGGCGTCGGGATAGCGCTTGTGCACCTCGCCGGTGAAGGTTTCCAGCGGCTCGCGATCGGAGGTGGGGAACTCGCACCAGATCAGATCGGGCACGCCGGAATCCAGGTACGTCAGGGCGCGATTGACCGCCAGTTCCATGCCGCGCGCCGACTCGGGCGCGTCCACGGCGCTCAGGCCGTCGGTGCGGGCGATGATGACGAAATCCTTGTTGCCCAGATCGTCGGCGACCGCGCGCATCATTTTGAGCTTGCCGACCATCTCGCCGGGGGAGATCAGCGCCTTGCCGCCGATGTGTCCGCAGCGTTTGGGCAGCACCTGATCCTCGATGTGCGCGGCGGCCACGCCGGCGTTGACGTACAATTCGGTGGTGCGCTGCACATTGAAGGCGTTGCCGTAGCCGCCGTCCATATCCACGACGATCGGCGGAATATCGAGATGTTTGGGCGGAATGTTTTTCTCCGGCTCGCCCACGGCCATGGTCAACTGGAATTTGCGCAGACCGCTGGCCACGCGCCGCGCGGCATCGGCGATTTCCACGCTGGCGTACATGTCCATATCCGTCGTGCCCACGTGGCCGATGGCAAAGGAATAGCCGCTGAAATACACCGCCTTGAAGCCGTAATACATCACCAACTGCGCGCCGAAGGGATCGTACACGCCGGGGCCGAACAAATACGGTTCGGTCTTGAGCAACTGCCGCATGCGCGTGCTGGGATGCACGAAGCGCGAGGCGGGAACCTTATATCCCGGCGGCAATAACGGGGTTTCGACCAATTCCATTTTCTCTTGTTTCGCCATAATCCTTTTTTCCTCCCGAAGCGATTGTCATGGTTTTTTAATTCGTCACACCGGATCGTGCCGGCCGTCTTTCATCATTTTTTCGGTCAATTGCCGCGCCAGGCGATAGCGCTCGACGATCTCGGCGGGCGTATCCGGCGGCAGTTCGGCGAGGATCTTGGCCAGTTCCTCGTCGTACACGGCGCTGACGGTCTCCGGCGTGTGCAACACCGGCCGGCCGTCGTCGCCGAGAATTTCCACTTCGTCGCGATGCTTGATGCGCTGATGGATCATCAGCCGATAGATGCGGTCGGTGGCCAGGTCCTCCATGTAGCCGTTGATCAGGCTCGCGCCCTTGCCGCTCAGGTAGCCGAAGCGGTAGTGGATTGTGGTGCGCACCGCCGCGCGCGTGCCGGCGAGCGTTTTTTGACCGACGCCCAGCGGCGCGACGCGCAGATTGGGATAACGCTCCAGGCCGCGTACGAGGCCCAATTGGTTGGGGAACGGGAATTGCGCGAGCGCGATTTCATTTTGATCCGGGTGGCCGGTCCAGGCTCCGTCCATGCCGGAGTGCGCTTCGTTTTTTTTGTCTTCGGCCAGCACCTTGAGCGCGCGCTCGTTGAGGTCGGCGTCGACGCGGCTGGGGTACAACGCGGTCATGCCGCCGATCGCCAGGATGCCGCGCTTGTGGCAGATCTCCGGAATCAGTTCGCGGATGTGCTGGAAGAACGGCACATTGTGCGGAATCGTGTTGCGGTCGGGCAACACCCACTGGGGATCGTGCAGGTTGAAGTTGATCAGGCTGGCCATGTAATCCCACCGGCCGAGGTTGAGCCCGACGAGGTGATCGCGCAGATGGTAGATGAATTCTTCGAACTGATAGGCCATCGGGAAGCTCTCGACCAGGGCCATCGCCTTGATGTAGTCGGGTGCCCAACCGCGCGCCTGCTGAATCGCCTTGAACACGTCGTTCCACCATTGGCCCTCTTCGGCGGCCTCGGTTTTCGGAATGTAAAAAGTCAGCGGATGCTTGAGCTTGGCGATATCGACCCGGTAGGCGATCAGCGCCACGTCGAACAACGACGCCGAAGTCACTTCGCCGGGCACGACGCCCGCCTGGCGCAAATGCAAGCCGCGCGCGCGGTTGAAAATCACCGTCTTGCTCGGCTTGATCGGCACGGTCGCACCGGTCTTGGCGTCGATATAGGTCAGCTCGCCGTAAAGCGCGGCCAGAATATTGTCGACGCCCTGCAGCAGATTCGGCCAATGATTGGCCATGGAATCTTCAAGGTCGAGCATCACGCCGGGCGCGCCGGAGTTGAGCATCTTGACGACCAATTCGGCGTCGTCGGCCGGGCCGGTCATCTGGTTGCGCTGATCGCTGACCCAAGCGGGCAAGGCGATTTTCCAATCGCCCTTGATCGCCGCGGACGGCGGCAGGTAGTCGAGCGCCTCGCCGGCAAGCGTGCGTTGCAGGACTTCGCGGCGTTTGGTGAACAGGTCTTTTTGGCGCGGCGTGAATTGGCGATGCAACGGCAGGTAAAAGTCCTTGAATCCGTGAGGCAGATCCCGGTGCGGATCGAAGCCGGACGGCGCCGTATTCATCTGCGGATAATCCATCGAGCGTCCTCCCATCATGACCGGATACTTTTCTCGCCGAACGATGCGGATCGTCTCAATGCCCGGGCATAACTTCCGTTACGGATCGGTTGCAGTTAATTTTTTGCCATATAAATAACGGCCCATGACGCAACGAAGGCCGATTATTATCTTTTTCTCGTTTTCACCGGGGATCGGCTTCACTTTGAAGATTAATTCCTTTTCGCAAAAAATCCAGGGTGGCGGCGATTTTTTCCCGGAAATAACGCCACTATACAAGACGATAAAGCACGCTAGAGTTTTATTGCGCAATCCCCTACAATCGGGGCGCAAAATTGCTGGAGGCAATGATGAATCGTCGTTTGCATCTCGCGTTCGCCCTGCTTTTCTGCCTGGTGCTGTCCGCGTCGGCCGGCGCGGATTTCGATCCCACGCTGCATCAGCGCGCGGACGACTACAACCAATGGCTGCCGGAATGGCACCACGGCGACCTGGGCGGTCTGACCACGGCGGTGGCGTTCACCGACACCAACTACGACGAATTGGCCGCCGTCCATTACCAGGGCGACAGCCTGATCTGGACCGGCATGTACCTGGGCAGTCAGGCGATCCGCTACCTGATCACCGGTGAGCAGCAGGCGCACGACGAGATGGAAACGATCGTCACCTACCTACACAACGCGATGGACATGACCGACACGCTGGGCTACATGCCCCGCTGGGCCGGCCACGACGAATGGCCGTGGAACGTCTATTACCCGGACACCAATACCTGGAAAGTGAAAGGCGCCGGCGAATGGGAAGGCTATTTCTGGGTCTGCCAAACCAGCCGCGATCAATACAGCGGTTACATTTGGGGCATGGCCTGGGCTTACGACGCGCTGCAGAACGAAACGCTCAAGCAGTGGATCCGCGACGATCTGGCCGACGTGGTCGAGATGCTGGAAACGAACCAGTGGCACATCACCGACCACAACGGGCAATGGACCGGCAACAACGCGCACTGGGTCGGGCCGTTGATGCGCATCGCCTGGCTGGCGAACATCGCGCATGTACTCGACGAGCCGTATTACTGGGAATTGTTGGAGACGCAATACCAGATCAACAAGCCGTTCCTGGCCATCGACGCGAATGCTTTCATCAATAAATACAGCGAGTATTACGGCAACAACCTGCGGCATTTGGCCTTCCAGGCGATTTTCCGGCTATGGCCGGATCGCGCCGAACTGGAAAACCTGTGGGACATCTGGATGAAGCAGAACCGCCCGTGGGTGAAAAACACGAACAATCCGTGGTTCGACGCGGTGCACGTCACCGGCTGCCTGCGCCTGGGCGTGTGCGACGAGAACGAACTGGCGGAGATCGAGGAAGACGCCTCGCGCACGTTGGGGCTGTATTGGGACGTGCCCAATGCGAAACCGGCAATCACCTGCTCGACCATGGAACTCGATCCGTTTTCCGTGTTCATGGACAACCTGCTCAACGAAGTCCCGTGGCTGCGCGAGTTGATTGATATCAGACCGCAAACGAAGGATCCGCGCGAGTTGAACGACCGGCACTGGACCGACATGTACTGGCAAAGTCATGGGGTATTCGAAGCCTCGTGCTCTCACGCCGCCGAGCCGTTGTTCGTCGGGTGCGGTTTCGATTATCTGGTGGCGTATTACATCAACGTGTACTACGGCATTCTGCCCGGCGACGGCCCCTACGGCGACGACGATTTCCCGGACGACGACGACACAACGGATGATGATTCCGTCGACGACGACACCCTCGACGACGACACCGCCGATGACGATGCGGTGGATGACGACACGGTCGATGACGACGCAATCGACGATGACGCAGCGGACGACGACGCCAACGACGATGACATTATCGATGACGATGATGACAATAATGACGATGACGGCTGCGGCTGTTGAATATTCCTGCAAGGAAACTGCATAGTGTCCAAGTTCAGGTCCCAATATTAATTACGCAATGTAACGTCACGTGAAATTTTTTCTCACCTTCTATTACTTCCATATATTTCATCCTTTCATGACTTAGGGAGAATGTATTAATATTCACTTTATTATCAATAAGTTAGTAAAAACATCGTCCAAAAATTCTTTTTCGGCATCTTCTTTGCTGATCCGTGTATGGTTCCGAACAATCCGTTTGCGGAAGAAGAGGGGGGACGAAATGAAGGGATTACGGGAGATCCATTCAACGACTTGGCGTCTGTTTGCGTACTTCGTATTGATATCTTGCATTTATTTCAGCCTCGCTTTAAGCCCGCACACGATCTGGAACAAGACGTTTGCCTGGGCGCAAAGCCCGGATGGTCCCGAATTGCTGGAAATCTCTCCGGACATCACGCGCAACAACGTGGTTTTAAACGTGGACATTTTCGGTGTGAATCTGAACAACATCTACGACTTGCGCCTGACACAGAACAATCGGTTCATTGTGGCGGAAGATGTGCAGATCGTGGCGCCGAACCATGTCAACTGCAATTTCGACTTCGTTTGTGTCAGCCCCGGCGAATACGATCTGTGGATCGAAACGTCCGGCGGCGTTTCGGAACTGCCCAAGAGCATGCTGATCAAAGGAACCGGCCATTGCAACGGCGATGACGACGATACAACCGACGATGACACGGCCGACGACGACGTAGCCGATGATGACGTGGCCGACGATGACACGGCCGACGACGACGTAGCCGATGATGACATGGCTGACGACGACGTGGCCGACGACGACGTAGCCGATGATGACGTGGCCGACGACGACGTAGCCGATGATGACGTGGCCGATGATGACGTGGCCGACGACGATACCGGCGGCGACGATGACGACACCACCCCGGCCGGCGACGATGACACCGGCGGCGATGATGACGACACCACCCCGGCGGCCGATGACGATGTGACCGACGACGACACCGGCGGCGATGACGACGATGACGACGACATCACCCCTGCGGCCGACGACGACACCGGCGGCGACGATGACGACACCACCCCGGCGGCCGATGACGATGTGACCGACGACGACACCGCGCATGATGACGACACGACCGACGACGACACCACCGATCCCGAACTACCGCCGGACGATGACGAAGACGACTCGATGCTGCCCAACGCCGACGACGATGACGACGATGACGATGACGACGATGCGGAAGACGAGGGCTCGGGCGGCTGCGCCTGCTAAACAGCCCTAACCGGCACTGTATTCCACAGTGCTTTCTTGCCCCGATCGGTTCGCCGTGAGCACCTCGATCACGGCGAACCCCTCTCCGTTAAAGACGATACGTCCGCGCCGGTCGAGAAAACTCTGCCAGAGTTCGGCCTGCGCGTCGTTCAATTCATGGTCGATAAAATACAGGTTGACCAGAAGGTGCGTGAAGCCGTCGGCCAACAAGCTACGCGCGAGGTACTCGGCCGAATCGCTGGTGTCCAGGTAGTTGCGAAACACCCGTTCGTCCATGAAGCTTTCCGCAAAAAACGATCGGTCGAAATAGTAGCCGAAGTTGCCCGTATTCACGCACAGGACATTGACCTCAGGGTGCGTCTGCTCGTTGATGAAGCGAATGGCTTGATAACCGGGGACGTGGTCGGCGAGAAACTCCTCTTCCGTTTCCAACCCAAACACCGGCCGATAGGCCCCCAACCGGAACGTTTCCTTTGCCAAAGCATAGGCATTGTACGTCAATCCGAGAAGCAACAACACGATCATCGCCGGGCGGGCAACCGCGCGCAGGCGGTCGGCGACAGCCAGATGGTGGATCGTAACCGCGGCCACGACGATCGTCAGTAGATGCGGCGCCAGAAAAAAGCGCGCCTGGTGCGTGTGAAACGCAAAGAAGGCCAAGGCCAGCACGGTCACATAGCCCAGGCCGGGCAGCAATTGCCGCTCGCCCCGTTGCCGCCACCAGACCACGCTCGCCGCCGCCGCAGCCGGAAACAACAACACGAACGGCCCGAGCACGCCGTCGAAATCCAAACTGTCGAACCGGCCGGAAAAGGCCAGACGCAGCGGCAGCAGGAGCATTGCCGGCCACGCGTGTCCGGCGCCGAAGCTGTCCAGGTAGCGCCCGAAAAGTACGGCCATCTCGCCGTTCCACTCCACGCCGCCGAACCACTGATAGGCATAGGGGAAGACGGGATTGCCCAGCACCAGCCAGTTGCTGATCAGCCAGAAAACGGCCGGCGTGGTCATCAGGCAACTGAGGATGACCGCCGCAATCGATTCGCGCAGGTTGATCCGGCGCACGCGGAGAATCAGCAGGAACAGCAACAACAGCAGGAAAATCCCGCCGGAATACTTCAAGGCCAACAGCCAACCGCCCAACAGACCGACCAACAACGCGGGCGTGCGTTGGTCGTCGGGTTCGAGAACGGCCAAAGCAATCAGCGCGGCGACCAGCGCCAGGTTTATCGCCGGCTCGACGTACCCGCCGCCGGCGAACACGACCGCCGCGGGCAGCGCGGCAAAACCCAAGCCGCCGACGAAAGCGGTGAAGCGATCGAAGCGCCAGGCCAGCAACGAATACAGGCCGATCGCCGCCGCGAGTTGTTGCACGACCGGCAGCATCTGGGCGGCGCGATCCCCCGCGTGATCGAGCATGAGAACGGTGAGCATTTCCTGCCCTTTGGGAAACGCCGCGTAAAAATAGCCGCCAAAATAGGTGATGCGCCGCGCCTCCAGATACAACTTGGGCAGCGCCAGATGCATCGTCAGCGCTTCGCGCATCACCGGGGGCGCGAGCGCCGCCACGATCGCGGGCAGATAAAACAAACCGAGCACAATCAGGTACAGGCGGTCACCGGCGGCGAGCGTCGGCCACAGACGTTTGTGCGCGATTTCACGATAGCCTTGCACGAGCAACGCCGCCGCGCCGCTCAGCGACAGCGCGCCCATCCACCATTTGTCGAGCAAGCCCAACCAACCCAAAAAGAGCATCAGGTAGGAATACAGGGCACAGCCCAAGGCGAAGGCGGTGACGTGACGCAGGGTTGGCGTCGGGAAATCGTCGAGCCAGCGGTGAAAGAGCACGCCGCCCAACCCCCAACACAGCAGGGCGAAAATGACGGCGAACAACGCTTGCGGCAGGTGAATCATCGTTCGATATATACCAGAAAAGCCGCTTTCGCTTCTATGCAGAATCGATCAATTAAGTTAAGAAGATTGGTACCGCTGAAAATGCGCCGCGCGGTTCGATGAGCTTCATCGGCGCGGCAGGGAGGTTTCATGAAAGTCGGTTCGTCTCACCTCTGGCCGTTGTTGCTGTGTGCCGCGTTGTTGCTGTCGGTCGGTTGTCAGTCCGTCGACGACGACGATAACGACAACGACGACAATACCGTGCCCGCCGACGATGACGATAACGATGACGACAACGCGACTGGCGCGCAGGAAGCGCCCGTGGCGCTGGTGCTGCCCGCCGATGCGGAAGATTCCTTGCTTCTGGCGGCCGCCGACGCGCAGATGC
>ERZ795059.2398-NODE-2398-length-19450-cov-5.289559_pt1 | contig 19450 bp, 19 predicted proteins | sample MGYA00375143_ERZ795059 | MGnify/ENA primary metagenome ERZ795059 (study PRJEB30188, sample SAMN05720168) | activated sludge metagenome | isolation source: Anaerobic digester | place: USA | collected 2015-01-07 ... | reverse complement strand
TGAACAGGACGAGCCTTACCAGCGTTAATAGGATTTTTATACAGTCCTTCGCCTTTTCTTTTTATCTTCTCCGCCCCTTCTTCTCCTATGAACATTTTTGACTCTTTGGCAGAATTACTGGCTAAAGCTACTTTGTAAAATATGTCCAGAAACTTCTGAGGATATAGCTCCTTAGAGATTGACGACGAAGTTATTAAAAAACAAAAATTTGCCATTCTCCCATAATTTGCCAGTCCGTTCAGTGCCCACCTGTATCTTTTTTTACTCTCTTTTATTAACTCAGAACATCCACTTATCACAACCAGTATTTTGGGCATTTCCTTGTCAACATAATCAAAATGTTGCTCGATTTTTTTAAATTTCTTTTCGTTTATCATATCTAATCTGCGACTGAATTCATACAAGCACCAGTTTACGGCTGACCCAATCTTTTCACGCTTAGTTATCACAGGGAATATTAGATTGGTAATTTGTTTATATAATGAAAGGTCTGATTTATCCAAATCAATTAAAATCATCTTTAGCTTGTCTGGTTTTGAATTTCTCAATATGTTTACAATCGCACTATGGATAAAGGTCGTCTTTCCAGAACCTTTCTTTCCGACAACTAAAAAATTGGCGTTATTTTCAAGATTGCCGACCAGATTATTGGTCATTGTATCCGCCCCCACAGGGATAACTGGTTTATTTTTAAATTTCTTCCAGTCGATATCCTTATATAATTTATCCAGCTTTACAAAGTTTGGTTTCTTTTCAGCTTTGGTCTCAATAATCACTTTTTTATTTTTATTCATAAAGTTGCTTCCGCCTCTTTGACTGACGATACATAACTGCAATAATCACAGTCAGTCGAAGGATTAGGAATTATATTTTTCATTAAGCATTTTTTAGCATCAACCAATGCTTTTTCTACCCAGCTGTCATCTCCTTCATAAGGAATGATTTTTACATCAAATTCCAGCTTGCCGTCAAAGGCTTCTTTGTCAGTATCGCCATTACAATAGACGAAGTAACCAGTTTTCGCTACCTGAAATCCATTTTTTCTGAAAAGCCATTGATATACTTCCATCTGCCTTTTGTATCCTATCTGCCAGTCGGCATCGAGGCTCACCTCCCCATTCTTGGACGTTGCCTTATAATCCACGACAATCAGTTCTCCCTTGGGATTTACCCAAACATCATCAACCCCTCCAGACAAAATAAGATTGGTCTTGTCGTGTAAATACTGTATGCCTCTTCGTAAAGAATCTCTCCATTCTTCAATTTTTTCGTGCTCAAAAGGCACGGCGTCTATTCCGTATTTTTCCATCAGAGGATGGCTGGTTTTTTCAGCCCTATGAAAATCAAATTCTTTTTTCAAAAGACAGTCTACGGCTGAGTTAAGATTAAAAGGATAGCCTGGCGGTTGCCCGACTCCCATTCGCCTATCGAGATAAAAGCATCTCGGACAATTTAAAAACAAGTCCAGCTTGGAACGGCTTATTTTAAAAGACTCTTTTGACTTCGGGTCAAAGATATTTCGTGTTCGCTTTGAATTGTAGTATTTTGACATCTTTTTATAATTTCTTAATTTTCTCAATCCTCTCTTTATAATCAGGCAACGCTTTTTCCACTAAGTTCCAAAACTTTCGGCTGTGATTAAATTCTTTGAGATGGCATAGTTCGTGGACTATAATATAGTCGGCTGATTTTTCTGGAAGCAACGCAATCTTGTAGTTATAATTCAAATTTCCCTTCTTAGAACAGCTCCCCCATCTGGTCTTTTGGTTTTTGATGGCAATCTTATTAAACTTGAATCCATAAACCTTATTAAATTTATTCACTTTCTTCTGAGCCATCGCCAATGCTCCGTCTCGCAGTTCCAGATATTCTTTGTCGCTTCGTTTCGTGAATACAGGATTGTGGCTCCGCTTTTTCATAATCTTGAGTTTTTCCAATACCCATTCCGCCTTTTGCAAAATATAATTTTCTATCTTGATTGTATCCAATCCATTTGGAGCAGTGACCACAAAACTTCCATCGCAATAGATTGCCAACCGAAGTCTCTTGGCTAGTTTGCTTTTCTTCACGAGATAATCAACTTTTTTGTTTTGTAGTTTTATTTGCTTCTTCATTAAAATTTCCTTTGGATTACATCAATAATACGATTGAGATATTTGGCAAAATCCTTAATCTTAATCTTTTCTTGATAGTCCTTGAGAATTATCTTGGTCAGTTTACGCCTGATTTCCTTGATAAATTCCTCTTTCTTTGAAGACTCCTGCCAACCAGTATCCAGCGTATCCGTTATTGCCTCAACCATATCCTGAATGAACGGCTTTGTTTCTTTGCTATCTATATTTTCAATAAATTCCTGAGAGATAACATAGACTCCGTATTCCTGAAGATTATAGCCGAGTTTTTTGGCTTCATCCCTCTTATCCACCAAGTCCTCTCTTAATTTCTGAAGTTCTTTAATTTTTTTATCCAAATCTATCTGATTATCCTCAAAGTCCTTCTTAATTTTCATCAGCCTTTCGCTGAACTTATCATATGTAGGATTAGTATCCAGATTTATGGAGATTTCGCTCTTGAGCATCTTCTCCAATGCCCTAGCTTTGTCTTCATCCTCCATCTTTTCCAATTGCTTGATTTGATACAAATCTCCGATGTTTATCTCTCTGAAAGTTCTGATGATTCCCTGCAAATCAATTTTCTCCTGAATGAGTTTCTTGATTTTCTCTCCGTATTCCTCCATTCGGATTTCCTCGTCAGTTTGTGCCTTGAATTCTCTGGTATAAGCAATGTAAAAACTGGCAAGCCACTCTACTTGTCTGACATACGGCTTCAAGAATGGGTCTGGAGAAATTATTTCGAACATTAGTTTAATCTTACTGAACAGATTCTCAAACATTTTCTGTTTGTCCCTATTGTCAGCAAAGATGCGGAGACTTCTTCGCAGATTTTCCATTGATGGGTCTTCGATGTTGATTCCAGCAAAGATATCCAAGCAATCCTTCAGTTTTTCTTGGAATTGCTCTTTTAGCCTATCGATGTCAATCAATGCCGAGTTAACAATACTCTCATCAAAATCTAACGCTTTCTCCAAACTTCTCGTTATGCCGTAATAGTCAATAACCTTTCCACAACCCTTATTAGGATAGACTCGGTTGGTTCTGGCAATAGCTTGAAGCAAGCTATGGTCAAGAAGTGGCTTGTCTAAATACATCACCTGCTCAATCGGAGCATCGAATCCAGTGAGCAACATATCACAAACAATCAAAATCTTGGGGTCTTGATTTTTATCCTTGAAGGCTTCGATGAATTTCTTTCTTTCGTCCTTTGTCGTGTAGTATTTCTTTATTTCATCCGCTTCGATGTTTAAGTCGCCAGTCGAATAGATTATCTTCGACCAGTTTTCTGGAATAACTTTATCCAATGCCTTTTTATACATCAGGCAAGCCTCCTTATCGTAACAGACCACTTGAGCCTTAAAATTGTTAGGCAAAATATAAATCTTGTAATGTTCGGCAATATCGACAGCAACGGCTTCCACCCTCTTGGTCAGTTTCACAATCGCTTCTTTCTTGCCATAAGTCTTTTTCAATTCTTCCTTTTGCTTATCAGTGAGTCCCTTAGTCAATTCATTAAATTGCTCGTCCAGTCCTTCCTCGTTTATGAAATACTTGGAAAGGCGAGTCTCAAAATATACTGGTAAAGTCGCTCCATCATCAATCGCCTGTTGAATGGAATAGTAATCTAAATATCTTTCCCCCTCCTCACCAAAGTTGCGATGCGTGTTAAGGGTTGTCCTGTCAATCGGTGTTCCAGTAAAGCCAAACCAAAAAGCGTTTTTCAATGATGACCGAGCGTTGATGCCTGAAATTCCCTCATTGGTGCGGTGAGCCTCATCGGTCAAAACGATAATGTTGCTGTCTTCATTTTCGATATTCTTTCCGAGTTCTGAAAACTTTTGAATGGTTGTGATAAATATCCCTCGTTCATCGCTGGTTATTTTATCTTCCAATACTTTTCTTGAAGTAACTCGCATCACATTTTTTCCACCGCAAGCCGTGAATGTGTCGTGCAGTTGGTCGTCCAAATCAATGCGGTCAACCAAGATAAAAACTTTCGGATTTTTCAATTCCTTTGCATATCGCAATTTCCAAGCCGTGAAAAACATCGTCATTGATTTTCCAGAGCCTTGAGTATGCCAAACGAGCCCCTTCTTGCTCTCGTTTTTAATAACCCTATCTAAAATCTTATTGGACGCCCTGTATTGCTGATAGCGACAAACTTTCTTGACCACTTTTCCGTCTTCCTTTTCAAAGACAATAAAGTTTTGAATGATATCCAAAAGTTGCTTCTTGTTGAATAGATTCCAAAGCGTCAACTCCAGATTGCCCCCAAACTTGTCTTTGTTCTCTTCGTCTTTCCACTGGAAAAAGTATTGAATCGGTGAATGAGTAGAGGCATAGCGAGTTCCACTTTCCGTTCCATCTGTCACCACATTAAAGCAGTTAGCGATAAACATCTTTGGAGCAACATTTTCATACCGCTTGATTTGTCCGACTGCGTTCTCCCAGCTAACTGTGATGGATGCCGTGGGACTCTTAGCTTCGATGTCAGACACTGGAATGCCGTTAACGAATATCATCACATCTGGTCGGATGTTTTCAGCGTTGCCTTCAAAATAGAACTGGTTAGTAACGACAAAACGGTTATTGTCTGCATTTTTAAAATCAACCACCTTATAGTCCACCTTTTTGCCAGTCACTGGGTCTTTATAGTTTATGCCGTTCCGCAGAGCCATCAAAAATTCCTCGTTGTTGTCTATCTTCTTGAGTTCTTTGGTCAGGAGCTGAACGAGGTTGTCATCCTCAATGCCATTCAGTTTTTTGATTGATTCCTGAAGAAGCGGAGTAATCAGATATTCATTTTCAAACTCCCTGAGCTTTGCAAATTCTTCAGGTTTAATATATTCATACTTCAAGTCATTTTTGAAGTATTTGATTATGTGATTTTCTATGGTGTGTTGTTCGTTAAATTTCATAATTTTATAAAACTTTATTCAAATAATTTACAAGAATCCCTGCTTGATATATTAAAAATTCATTCTCTGCTTCTTCTAATTCTCCATCGTTATGTTTACTGTTATCATTAAAATACTGGTCTAAATAACCGAATATCTGAGTTATGATATTCCTAATCTGAGAATCGGTTTTTTTATCTTTCAAAATTTTTCCGACTCCTAACTTGTTATCTGTAAATCCTTTTTTATTGTTTAATTTATACCTTAAAAATTCTTCTAACATTCTCCTTATACTTTCAGCAGATTTAATCCAATTTTTATTTTGGTAAAACTTTAATGCTTCCACAAAATGAGAATCGCTTTTTTCATCCAACGAGTTCAGAACCTTGTTGACCAATTTTTCATCCAGCACTTCCTCTCCACGAGGATAAAAAATAATATCACCGTCTTTATCTTGTCCGATAGACAAGTTCACATTGGAAAAGTGCAATGCCTCTTTGGTTTTTTTTAATAAAATTTCTTTACTATACATTGTTTCGTGGCTATACCCCATAAGATGATGAATTTTCAATGAAAAAATAACTTCTAACAATTCATAAAACTTTTGCTCATTATCTTCGGCATTCAATCTGTTTATCAGGTGTGCTCCTGACTTTCTACTTTCATAAGAATACTTAAATTGTTTTGGCATTCCATAATAATTACAAAAAGTTTCTATGCTTTCATCTGGAACGTGATTATCAATGTCGCTAAAGATATTAAGAATTCTTGTCTTAAATTTCTTGAATTCCTCGTCATAATCCATCTCCGTTTGGATATTCCACCTTTTATTAAATTTTCCCATCTTTTCTCTAAGACTCATAATTATAATTTTCAATTTTATTCAGACATTTCCCCACTTGCACGCATTAACGAAATTAAACCCCAATGTAGTCATTTCAAAAATTTCTGTCGTCCTCAGTGCATATTTATATTGACCTACCATAATACCGTGACCTGCTGGCGGTCTCAACAGATTCAATCTAAATAAATTTTCAACAATCAAATCTGCCTGCTCACTACTTAACTTGAATGCCTCACATATTTTTTGCTTACTATACTGCATTTCATTTCTCTTGGAATAGTCGGCTTCCTTACAGGCTTCATCATAAACTTTGTCTAAAATAAAAACCTCCAAAGGAGATAATTCCTTGAGTATTTCTGGGTAATTTGGATTTATTTCCTTATTTCCAGATATAGCATTCGCCAGCAAATTAGACCATTTGTTTTTCAGAAGTTCATCCTCTTCTAGTGATGAGTTTTCCAAAATAGGCAATAAAACTTTTAATGGAACCTGCTTTCTTTCTAAGCCACTTGCTTCAATTTTTACCTTGGCTTCTCTAATTATATCAACCTGATTACTCCATCGCCAAAATCTAACTTTGTCAGCCAGCAATCCTCCGAATTCTTTAACACATTCAGGAACTATTCCGTTGAAAAATTCCTTGACTTCATTTTCGGAAGCCTCAATTTCCGCTTCCTGTTTTATTATGGATACCTTGCCTTTCATATTTATAAAATTAATTATTCAATAAATCCTGCATCAGACCCTTTTTCAAAAGTTCAAGTTTTAATTTGATGCCATCATATATATCAATTTTTTCGTCAATTTTTGATAAAACCATTCCTATATTTTTTTGCTCATCAATGTCTGGCAAAAAAAAGATGTAATCCTTAATGTCATTAGGATTTACTGCTGGATAATTAGAGCCTGTTGTTTTTCCAATTAAATACTCAGTAAAACCATCGTTTGATATTACATAATAAAGAAATTTTGAATCAACTTTGTTAGTAGCCCCTCTTAAAACACAAAACCCAGTAGAACATAGTGAATTTGAATAATTTTCGGTTATATAAGTATAGCCTTTTAAATTCGGTCTAACCGTGGATATTATAATGTCCCCTGTTTTAATCAATCTTCTAGCTCTGCTTGGAGCATTTTTCCCTATAATTTTTTTTACTTCCGTAATAACATTATTTTTAACAGATGCGATATCGATATAATTAAAGTTTGCCTCTGGTGTATTCAACGGATTTATTTGTTGAGGATTTATATTAGCGACATCTTTAATTCTTCGTTCTTCTCCTTTAACCAGAAGCTCCTTCACTAAGCCTTTCTTTAAATTTTTCGTTTGTCTTATAATTTTGTCTGTTTTCTCGATATCCTCATCAACTTTTGACAAGATTTCAGCAATTTCTTTCTGTTCCGTTAATGATGGTAATAACACTTTTATTTTCCTTACATCACCCATTGATATAAATGGCTGTGCACCACCTCTTTTAGGAAATTTTTTCTCATCACTCAAATAGTAAAAAAGAAATTTACAATTATTATTGTCTTCTGGATAAATAACTATTGTATTTTTTATAGCCGTCCATTTGTTGATAGCAAAAAAAATTCTTCCGCATCTAGCTCCAATAGCTGACAGAATAATTGCATCTCTATCAAACTCATATTTATCAAGAAAGCCATCTTGCCCAGAAGCACTAAATGCTGGATAACCATTAGGCACATAACTGGCTTTTGTTATATTAGTATTTCCCCAATTAACATAACAAAAGTCTTTCATCTGCGTCTCTTTCAATTTTTTCCTTAAATTTATAGTCATAAAATTCCTTCCACAACTTCCTTACTAAACCAAATAATAATACCTGAAAGTCTTTGGATTAAATCTAAAAAATTAAACATTACAAAAGATTGAGCAGGTGAATTCAAGGCTGAAGTTACTTCATTATTTTTCTCTTCATCAAGATGAAAAAAATTCCCATTCAACATTAAATTTAATAAATCATCTCCTGATGCTAATTTTTTGTCATTAATTTCAATCGGAATTTCATTTTCTCTTTTTAATAAAAGATTCCAAACTGCTCTTGATTTTTCAATCTTTTCTATCAGCTCCTTGTTGGTAAGATTTTCTTTTGCAATTAAATTACAAACTCTTAAAAAATTTATTTGACTTTTTTGAGCATAAAAATGTCTAAAGTCCAGTAAAAATGCTTTTAGAGTTTTTTTATCAGGTCCTGAAAATTTTATACTTGAATTATCGCCAACTTTTACATTTAAGCTAACGTTAAGATTCTTGAAAAAGTCCGAATTTGAATGTAACTCTTTTGTTTTGTCATTAAATAACTTTAGTATCTTTTGGGACTCGTTATCCATCTTAATATCCTAATCGCTTAATGTTTTCTGCAACTTCTTTATCTATTTTCCCTTTTTGCTTTTCTAGCTCCTGCAACTCTTTCCAGACTTCACTGACATCAACTTTCTCTTCATCTTCGCCATTCTCCACATATCGCCTCACATTAAGACTGAAATCATTTTCTTCAATCTCTTTGATATCAACCACTCGTGCATATTTGATAATATCGTTATATCCATCAAAGGCTTGAGCTATTTTCTCAATATCCTGTTCTCGCAGGTTATTTTGATTTTTTCCTTCCAAATAATCCTTTTCGGCATCAATAAAGAAAATCTTGTTTTTATGTTCCTTTGGCTTGTTTTTATTGAGAATTAAAACACACGCTGGAATTCCAGTGCCATAAAAAAGTTTGGCTGGCAACGCTACAACCGCCTCCAGTAAATCTCTCTCTATCATTTGTTTTCTGATTCTACCTTCTGCCCCACCTCGAAACAATACTCCGTGCGGAAGAACGATTCCTGCTCTCCCATTTTGATTAAGTGAAGCAATCATATGGAGCACAAAAGCATAATCGGCATTTTTTGTCGGTGGCATATCAAAGCCGTTGCGTCTTCCGTATTTGTCCGCTTCAAAAGTTTCAAATGCCCACTCCTTGATTGAGTAAGGGGGATTTGCTACTACGATGTCGAAGGTTTTTAGATTCCCCAGCTCGTCTTTGAATAATGGCTCCTTGAGTGTGTCCTCTCTTCTAATATCTGCTCCATCCAATCCGTGAAGAAACATATTGATTTTGGCGATAGCATAAGTTCCGATATTTAATTCCTGTCCGTAAAGATAAAGTTTTCTTATTGCTTTATCGCCATATTTTTCTTTGACGTAATGATAGGCTTCCAAAAGGAAACCTCCACTGCCACAAGTTGGGTCATATATATGGTCTTTCTCGTGAGGTTTCAAGATATTTATAATTACTCGCTCCACTTCTCGTGGAGTGTAAAATTCTCCACCCTTCTTTCCAGCATCGGCTGCAAATTGCTTAATCAGATATTCATAAGCATCGCCCAAAATATCCGAATTCACATAAGTGTCTCCGAAATTGTAATGAGAGAAGTGATTGATAAGTTTTTGAATGACATCATTTGGAAACCTGTCCGAATCGGCAAAGTTAAGGTCGTCAAAAATCTTGTCCAATTTCGGACTGTTGGCATTGGTCAATTTCTCAAAAGCCTTATCCAACTTTATCCCAATCTCCTGTGAAGCATTTTGAATTGTTTCCCATTTTGCATCTTCAGGAAGTTGAAACCTGTGAAATGGCTCTTCTTCAGCTCCTGTGTTTTTATACTCCTTCAAAAACGCCTCGTGCTCTTCAGCCCAAACGTCATTTATCCGCTTATAAAAAAGCAGACCGAAAATATATTTTTTATAGTCGCTAGAGTCGATTTTTCCTCGGAGAATATCAGCACTTTTCCAGAGGAATTGCTCCAGTTCTGGAAGCGTTATTTTTTCCATATGATAATATATTTTTCTATTATTATAATACCGCCATCCAGCCATAAAGTAAAGAATTTACGCCCAAATTAGCTAAATTTTAGCCTGTGTGCGATTTTTCTGGCAGATTGGGAAAATGGATACTACCTCATAACAAAACCAGAGCCTTTTCGCTCTGGTTCTTAACTCTATTTGCAACCTTTGATACTCACTCCCCAAGTCCTCTGATTTATCGGTCCGACTTCATTTTCATACGGTTTGTAATCCAGTGTAACTTTCCAGTAATTGCTTGGTCCCATAAATATCCATTCATCCTTTGAAAACTTAGCGTCTTCCGCTCCTAGACTGGCTCTTAAATGTCCCCAGGCGGAAAACTGCACCCTCTCTATCTTATCTTTAAGAATTTCATCCGAATACAGGCTTCGCATAACATCAAGAAGATATTGCTTGGCAACGGAACAACTGCCTATTTGGTCAACCGAGGAATTTACCGTCACTTCGTAAGGCGGTGGGGTAGTATTTTTAGCAAAATTCTTTTTCATATCCCAGACCAGCACCTCGAAATCCCCTATGCCCTTTATGATTGCCTGGATTCGCTCTACTGGATTGGTAATTTCTATTCGTGTCTCTTCTCTTTTTGGTTCTTCTTTTATCTCTGGCATCTCCTGTTTTATTTCTACAACCTCTTCTGGCTTTGTTTCTTCTTTTACTGTTTCTTGCACTTTCGGTTCATAAGTTGTCTCGTAGTTAGTGCCCTTTTTAGTTTTTCCATTAGCTGTCGCCTCGGCATAAATATTATTTTTCCCTTCAGCCAATTCCAGTTCCACATTAAATCTTCCGTTACTGTCAGCCTTTAATTCTGAAACGACATTGCCATTAAGATATATTTTTATTCCTGCTCCGTCATCAGCGTTTATTCCCTTTAGACTGATTTTCTTCTCTTGGACTTTTTGGGGCGGACTAACAAACATCGGACTGCCCGATATGGCTATACTGATGATAGTAAATATTGCGACTACCAGCAGAACGCAGATTATAATCCAATAACGAACTTTCTTATACCACTTTTTTTGTAACGTTTTCTCTGTTTCCATTTTTTTATTCTTAGTTAATTAGTACTGGCTGGATAACACAAAGCTCCCCGCCAGCGATGACTTGCGTCACCCATATCCCTTTCGAGATATGACCCACTACAGGTGCTCTGAACGAGGAGCTTTTTGTCCTGTAGTGGGTTTTATCGCCATACCTTGCAATTTGACTCACAAGGGTTAGGCATTCAGTTGTTGATTTAATTATAGGGAATTCCCCATAAAAATCAATCTCGTTCAGAGCATAATTTTTTTATTGGTTTTTAATGAACTTCCGCCATCTTCACCCCCTTCCTAAGTTCAGGGTTGGCTATATGCAAATATCTTTCAGTTGTCGAGATTGACCTGTGACCGCACAACAATTGGATAGTTTTCAGATTCACTTTGTTTCCCAGCATCCGCACACAAAAGCTATGCCTGAAGCTATGGACTGAAATTCCGACCCTATCCACTTTCGCTTTTTTGAGATAATTCTGAACCATAATCGCCACACGTCGCTGAGTCATTCTTCCGTCAGTTCTGTTAGCTATCAATGGTACCGATACATCCTTGTTTTTTACGAAACTTTTTATTAGTTTGTTAAGCCTATAATTTATCGGAATTATTTGCTCAACATTTCCCTTCCGTCTGATTTTTATCGTCTTGGCACTCGTATCAATATCTCCCACGCTAATATTTGTAAGTTCTGAAAGACGAAATCCTGTCTCTACTAAAATTCTAATTGCTACTTCAGCCCTTTTATCTTTTTTCACTGTTTGCAATAGTTTTTTAATTTCCGCCTCCTGCAAAAACATCGGTTCTTTTATCATTACCTTGGGCAAAGGCAAGTTTTTGGTCGGATTATACTTAATCACGTCTTCATCTTCCAAATATCTAAAAAAACATCTAATAGTCGTTAATTTTACTCTTCTGGTAATCGGCTGGTTATTTTTCTCCGCTAAAAAGCAAAGGAAGCCACGAATGTGGCTCCTTGCGATGCTCTCAATTGAAATACTCATACCTATAAACTCCTGGAATTCTTCCAAGTTATTTTCATAAACTCGTATGGTATTCTGACTCAAATTCCTCTCTTTTAGATAGCTTATGAAAGTGGCGATGTAAGACATATGGCGACTCTTTACTCGTTACAGCCACAATTTAGCTTGCGTTTTGAATATCAGCAAGTCGAGTTACCCACAGCTACTTTTTGCCCGACTTTCAGCTCCCTTGGCACCTGACCGAGACTGATAGCGACTATTTTTTCATAGTCCAACCCTATTTTATAAATCTTGTTCCGCTCCAGCAGAAAAAATCCATCCAGACTGAAATATATTCTATATTTCTTTTCTTTGTTAAAAATAAAAGCCTTCTCGCCTATTTCTTCTATAAGCCTGAAGCTAATCATTCTTTCTACGTCTTCCTTGTATTTTCCCCGAAAGTCCTGAAACTTAACAGCCTGGGCGTCTTCAACGATGATGAATTCAATTTCCGCCACTATATTCCCTTTTTCGTCCTTGAGGTAATATCTGTCATCCGTCACCTGAGAAATGAAATGCCTTAACATCGGAAAACACTTTTTTACATTTCTCAAATTATGCAATATCTTCTCCCGTGATACGGGTCTGACAAATTCAACTAATATTTCCATACGGTTTTCTTAATAATTAAAAGGATACAAAACACTGATTATCTGACCTTTGCCTATTTCCTGATTTATTATCAATATAATTGTTTAAAGCCACGCTACATAAAAGTAATATGACTATCCACGCCAATAGCATCTGCTCTTTAGTTTCCATTCGTTTTTAGCTTCCGCCACTCCTCCAGTTGGCTTAATGTCGGAAAATTAATTTTGTTATCCTCCGTCCTGTTTACTCCCGATATAATCCCTAATCCCTCTTTTCTTTGTTGCTCCTGAAATTCTTCCAGCGTGGGGCTTTCTGAAATAAGAATGCCTGCTGTCGGTTTTCGGATATTGGCTACTTGCATCAGAGCCACCGATAACGCCATAGTATGGTCGGAAAATTGAGAGCTGGGATGGTCAAACCTGTAGCCATATGACTTTTGCTGTAAGTTCAGCGACAGCAGTTCCCTCTCCAGTTCTTTATGCGGAAAGAATTTAACCAGACCATTGTGGATGAAGTAATACAAGTTACGGCTCATCTTTTCGACATTGGAACTGGTAAATGTAAATTCCTCGATTCGGCAATGTCGCTTAAGCCGTTCTATCGTTGACTTCAACTGCCACGGGTCTACATAAATTCGTAGTCTCGAAAAGTTCTGAGAGGCTAAAAGCATATCTTCTTCAATGTCCGCTATTTTCACTGGGTCGTTTCGACTCCCTTGCCAGGTGGAAATTTTATCCACTACTACCATACCCGATTTGTCCCGATGGAGAATAACTGAAGCAGTTCTGTCCTTAACCAGTCCGAGGTCGCATCCATAAAAATACTGATTGCCATCCTCTCCTTCAAATCTCGGTTTCATAAACTCGTCTCGGCATTGCATCACATCTTGTCGTGTAAAAAATGAATTTTCTCCGCCAACCCAGCGGTTCTCCCAAAATCTCTGAAATACGGCTGGCGGTAATTCTCGTCTTCTTTCTTCAATAAATTCAGAATTTATCCAACTGACTTCGGGCTTATGCGACCAGTGAAAATACATCTTAGGATTTTCTTTTCGCATTCCCTTGTCATAGAGTTCGTATAAAACTGAAGCAGTGTCCGTTCCAGCATAAGTGACAATGAAACGGAGGGGTTGTTTTCTAGTTGGAGAAAACTGAAGAGCGTCCAGCAAATCTCTGTTTTTCTGATTCCAAATTTCATCACCGATAACACAAGTTGGGTTTAGTCCGTGAGCGGAAAAACTGTCCGAACTCAAAACTTTATATACATTGCCCGTCGAAGGAACTACGATGGAATCCCGATATATTCTGACGCTGTCCAGCAATATCGGATTTCTTTCAATCGCTTTTTTCGTTTTTGACCAAATAATGGAGGCTTGGTCTTTGTCCGAGGCGATGGAATAAATTTCATTCGGCTCATCAAAGATAGGGTCGCAGAACAGCATATACAGAGCTACACCGCTGGCGAGACTGCTTTTTCCCGACTTCTTAATCATTCCTACTAAAGCATCGTTATATACCCTGAATCCGTTCTCGTCTTTGGTTTGGAAAATATCAGCCAAAATCTTTTTCTGAATCGGCTCGAGTTTAATAGGTTTTCCGCTTTCCAAATAAAACTGCTCTTCTAAAAACACACGGATGTCTCTTCTGTATTCCAGCAATTTTTCTCTGGTGATTGGCTTAGCCTTCATCATAATCCAGTTCGCTTAATTCTTTAGCCAAATTATATGTCTGAGCCACATTTAATCCGATGCGACTTCTAGCATCAGGCGTTAGTCCCAAAGCATTGCAAAAATGAATTACTAATCTTTCGTATACCGCTCTGGTTTTTAAGATGGGCTGAAAATCAAACTGCTTGTTTTCCAACGAGAACGGCGAAACTTTTGCCAACCATTTATCGGTAATATACAAGAAGCCATAGTTACGACAGAGCCTTTTCACTAAAATGCGGTCAATTTCTTGAATCTGGGGCAGAACCATAATCTGTTCTTCCAGTTGGCTCTCAAATTCAACCATTGAACGGCAAATTTTGGCTTCAGGCGAGTAATGTCCGCATTCGTGGCTAAATATACAGCTTTGGCACCCAGGAGCTAAACCCGATTTCAAAAACGCAAATCCGCCTGATTTTAAGACTGATTCTCGCTTAAGATTCAGCGTCACTTTTCTTATACCTTCTGGTGTCTTTTGCCCTTTTGGTGTTGGTTTTTGTATTTCAGCCATCGGATTTTATTGATTTTCGGTTTTTACTTTGATATAAGCCCTGCATATTTCCGCTAACCCTTCGCCTCTTGTCTTTTTCTCTGCTAATTTCAACGCTTCTTCTATTGTTTCCAAATCCTCTTTTCTAACTGAAAATGTAAGCAAAGCAGGAAGATTCTTGTCTTGCTCCATCGCATCATTTTCCAGTTTCCTTATCAAATCCTCATCAATTTTAATTGCCTCCAGTTTTTCTTTGATTTCTGAATTATTGAAGCCTAGTTTTTCCGCTAACTCCTCTAGGCTATATTTTCCTGAATCGTGAATACTTTTTATCAAGTTATGCAGTTTCTGCTCATTGAATGTTCCGTGTTTTTGATTCCAAGCAATGCTTAAAAGTTTATGCTCAGTTTCGTCCGCTGGTTCATAAAAAACTACTGGCACTTCCTTATATCCCAATTCTTGCATTGCTTTTAGTCTGTGATGACCGCTAATCAGTGTATTGTCTTTTGGATTCACAACTAGAATTTGCCCGACAAGTCCGTGTTCTTCTATATCTTTTTTTAAAGACGCGAAAAGTTCCTCCGATAATTCATTGGCATTTTCAAAAATAGAAGGTTTCACTAAATCAATGGGAACTATCTTAACATCTGCATATATTTTTCTGCCTATCATTCTTTTAGTATTAATAAATTACTTCTCCGCGATTACGATAAATTCCTCACACTCTCCCGGGGGTTTTCCTGACAAAGTGTTAATGCTCCAATTGAAATTTTCCAGCTTTAGCAATTTTGCTTTTGGTCTATGCTTTCTCACCATCTCCAGAAATTTATCTGAATGGAGAGCATTAGGTTCATTTACCTTTGCCCCATAAGTTAAAAGCCACAAATCGATGCGCTGACATTCTTGAAAGAATTTATCAAACCACTTCTCCACCTCTTTACTATTAAACGCACTGTTACTTTTTGGGATTTTTTTGCCCAGTATAATTTCTGAAATAGGGTCATACATTGAATAACTCGTGCTCTCCGCATAGGGGGCGTCTGCCATCATCACTGCTTCTCTCCCAAATTCTTTCGTCTTCGGCAAAAACTGAAAAACATCTTCGCAATAAACTATGTTGGTTTTGTTATTGTTCACTATTCCAACGTTTATTTTTTCCGCCAACTTTTTGAGAATTACCAGCGGAGGCTGAACACTTTTTAGCAACTTACTACTTCGTGAATCTGAAGAGAGGGTCGCTTTATCCAAAGCCTCCGTCAATCCTCTTTCCCTGACTTCTCGTATATCAGCCGTGCATCCAAATTTACCATAGGGCAAAATATGGAGAATATAATAGACGATGAGATGCGAAAGCAAATATTTTTTGTAACCTTCACGCATTTGTCTGATATTCTCCGTAGCAGTATCTAAAAAATCACATACATCATCCACCATAAAACGAGAATAATTTTGTTTTACGAATCCGTCGTTTTTTATTGGTCTGAAAAGCGAATAAATATCATTCAGGGTTATTTTCGTATGATTGTTTTCCAATAATGCTTTTTGGTCGACATAGGAAACCAACGACCAATCATTGGATATTATTTTCAAGCCCAACTTGTGCTTGGCAAATAGCTCAAAACTACAACCTCCCGCAAACGGACTGACCAGCACTTTGTGCTTTTCTGGATTTACGAAACTTGCCAAGGTGGAACTTTGCCTGATTTTGCTTCCAAGATACGGAAAAGTAGCTGATTGGAAGTTATATTTCTTTACCATCTTTTTTTGCTTCTTTTTTATCAGCTTCTTCCATTTTATCCATCAAAAATCGGCAAGCGATTCCTATGAGTCTGTTTTTGGAAATGCCTAATATTTTTTCTGTCTGAAGAAGAGTTTCCCGTTCCTTAAGCGTTAGCGATAAAAACATCGGCATTCTGACCTTGTTGTCGGCTTCGAACTCTTGTTTCAGTTCCTTGATTCGTTCCCGCATATTTTTATGTGTGTTAATTATTTAAAATCTCTTTACTTAAGCCCTAGCAATTCTCTGATTTGGCGAATATTTTCCTGTGCTTTTTTCTTTTGTTCTTCGCTTTCAAAAAATGTAGTGGATTTTATGTCTGCTATACAAGAGGCTACGCTTTCCAAATCCCCTATTCTTTTTCGCTGTTTTTCATACTGCATCCTGAGCTTCTCCCTCTTTTTTTCAGCCTCTTTCGTAGAAACAGCTACTACCTGCAATCCCATACCCCTGGCTGAAATAACTTCTTTGTATTCTGAAAGTGGTCGGTTTAATCTTTCTTCCATTTTTCTCAAAAAACCTAATTCTTGTTTCAATGTGTCTCTTGGATTAGAAAATTCTCCCAAATTTACGACTCGTTGTTTTACTTTTCCTGTTTCATCACGAAAACTATCGATTGCCTGATAAGTCGTCGAAGTCTTTCCGTTTTTCAGTTTTCGGTTAATAGCACGTATAAACATAATCTTTAGTTGCCTTTACTAATCTTTACTTGTTTCTAATCTTCGTATAACCTCGTTACCATCTTTTGCTTGCCAACTATGAAATACGTCCTCACAGATAATATTAGGTATACTGATATAGGATTCTTTGAACTCTTCGTTGTGAGCAAGAAAAAAATCAATCATCCGCTTTATATCTTCACCATAAAACGCCCTATATGAGGCTCCCTTGGCGGAGTCTTCCATAAATTTTGTTATATACCCCAAATCTCTTTTTCTTTCAATTTTAGGACGAAAACCTTTCACTCGTTTTGTAGCTAGGGAAAAATATTCTAATGCGTCTTCAGCCTCAGCGTTATTTATATTTTCTGAAATAGAATTATCATTCCTTTCTATTGTGTTTCCTTTCTCTTGTGTTTCCTTTCTCTTAGAAGTTAACTGGGTTAACTTCTGAAGTAAACTAGGTTTATTCCTGAAGTTGTTTAGGTTATCTTCACCTGAATTTAACTCAGTTAATATCACTTCCCAATCCTTTCTCCAATACTTCTTATCCATCAGATAATAGCGGTTGGTGCATTGTTTCCCGACACGTTTTTTCTTTATAATCCTGAAATATTCAAGGACGTTTATGCAACCTATAACCGTGGGATTACTGATGCTTAATTCCTCCGCTATTTTATCCTCACTGGGAAAACATTTCTGTTGTTTATCAGCGTGCCGACATAGACTACAGTAGACACCCAGAGCATTAGTGCCCAAAATTTTTACATAGCCGTTAAAAAAAGCATCGTCCATAAAAAACCTTTCCTTAGCTCGTAAATCCCTGACTTCAAAATTTTCACTCATACTTGTTTCCATAAAAAATGCCTATCACGAGGAGACGGATAGGCATTCATTATGCTCCTCGTTAATAATAAAAAAACTCGCAAAACATAAACTCCATTGGTTACCAATAGAAATTTAAATCTCACGAGTTTTTCCTCTATTCCTTAGCGAGGAAGACATCCTGCACCGCTCATCTAGACGCAGATATTTTCGAGCGACGCAAACTCATAAATTTGAAAGTTCCTATTGGTATTTTAGCACAATAAAATAATCGGTGCAAATTTCCAATGATATTTTTTAATTAACTTACGCCTAAGCAGTAATTCTACTGCTTAGAATAAGGTAACTATTTATTATCAATCAGGTGCCCATAATTCAGCGATTTATGATATTTCTTCACCTCTTCGAAAGTAGCTCCCCTGAGATAATATTTTTGCGTTGTAGCTAAATCTGAATGAGAGAGAAATTTAGAAACCACGGGCAGAGGTGCTCCGGAAAAAAACATTTTTGACGCCGAGGTCTTTCTCAATAAATGGGGGTAGACTCTTTTCTTTAGTCCTGCATTTCTTCCTTGATTTCTCATAGCTCTCTCCACGCAGTTGACCTGCCATCGCCGAGGAGATTTTGTCAGACTAGTAGCAAATAATGCTGGACAACTATCTTGACGTTTATTAAAATATTTTTTTAGGTAATCTCTACTAACTTCGTTAAAAATTACCTGGTTAATTTTCGTTCCTTTCCCGATGACATTTGAGATTCCAGTCTCGAAGTTTATATCATCCTTATTCAGCGAAATGACTTCCGATATTCTGGCTCCTGTACTTAACAAACAGATTATAAGAGTTTTTAGCCTTAATTTCGTAATACTTTCTTCACCTATCGAGTCTAGAAGGATTTTTACTTCCTCGTCCGATAGATAATCAACGGGCCTACTCTCTTCCTTAAACTTTTTTATTTGGCTGGAATCTATAATATTCAGACCCTCCTCCTCCGATAAAAATTTTGTAAGATTTCGAAGAACCACTAAATAATGGTTTTTCCTCGACGAGCTAAGATTTTTAGCGTTCAACTGGTTCTTTAGCTTAGAAATCATTTCTTTATCAATTTTCCTAACGTCTATATTGCCAATTTCGTTAATCAGGCAACCAACAATTTCCCGATATTTTTGTATCGAACGAGGCGAGAGTCGCATATCAGCACTTATTAAATCAAAGTAACGCTGGTAACAGCTCTGAATTTTGTATTTTTCTCGGTCAAAGAATGGCATTTAAACAATCAAAAAAAGCTTAAAATTACTCGAAGACTGTCCGTTGTAGCGGTCAGCCTTGTTTTATTTTAAACTCGTAACTTCTCCTCTTCACCTAGGAGCCGTAGCTTCTGAACTTCTGTCGTCCTAAGTGTTGGAAATGTCTGGTTCTATTCAGTTGTGTTTTAATTTTATCAAGAAACAGTAACCTATGTCAAGCATCAATTTATATCTAAAACAAGCCTTTTTTTAATATTTTAGATATTCTGCGTGTGCTTGTTTGGCTTTTTGTTTTTCAGAAACTCCTATATAAAAATTTATCGATGTTTCGAGGCGAGAATGACCCAGCAAGTTCTTAATTTCGGTAAATGGGCAGTT
>ERZ795059.2392-NODE-2392-length-19475-cov-6.885685_pt1 | contig 19475 bp, 15 predicted proteins | sample MGYA00375143_ERZ795059 | MGnify/ENA primary metagenome ERZ795059 (study PRJEB30188, sample SAMN05720168) | activated sludge metagenome | isolation source: Anaerobic digester | place: USA | collected 2015-01-07 ... | reverse complement strand
AAATCCGGGTGCCCGTCCCGCGGTCGGTAGTAGCGAAATTCGCCTTGTTTCATCTGCCCCCCGTTACAACAGCGCCGCCGCCTCGATCATCAGCGTTTCGTTGGTGCCGTCCATGATCTGCAGCAGCTTGGCGTCGCGGTAATATTTCTCCAGCTTGTACTCCTTGGAGATGCCGTAGCCGCCGAGCACCTGCACCATTTCGGCGGTGTGTTTCGCGGCCTGGTTGGTCGCGTAGATGCGCGCGGTGAGGCTGGTCTTCAGGTCGCCGGGGAACTTCGCCTTGCACAGCCAACTGGCCTTCCACAACAGCGCGCGCGCCGTTTCGATCGCCTGGTGCGTTTCGTAAAGCTTCTGGGCGATCAACTGGTGCCGGCAGATGGGTTGCCCCCACTGCACGCGCTCCTTGCTGTAGTTCAGCGCCTCTTCGAAGGCGGCGCGCATCAGGCCGACGGCGAGGTAGCCCACGCCGAGGCTGCCCACGGTGATGATCGCGTGGTGCAGCATCGGGTAGCCTTCGCCCGGCGGGAAGATCAGGTAGTTCTCGGGGATCTCCACGTCGTCGAAAAATACCGACGACTGGTTCAGGTTGCGCAGGCCGAGTTTGTCGATCGGCAGACCGCGGCCCAGGCCGGGCGCGTCGGCGGGGACGATGAACGTGCCCGAGCCGCGCAACCCCTGCGCCGGATCGAGACAGGCGAAAACGACGTACACATTGGCCACGCCGCCGTTGGAAATGAAATCGGACTTCATGCCGTTGATCACGTAGCGGCCGTCCTTTTTCACGGCGGTCGTGCGATGCCGGACGCCGGTGTCGTAATAATTCTTACCGTCGGAACCCAGGTCCGGCTCGCTGCTGCCCCAGGCGCTCATCGTGCGCGCGGTGTCGTCGGCGCAGAACGGTACGACGAAGCGGTCGATCAACTCCTGGTTCATCGGCGCGAGGAACAAGATCAACTGCTGCGCCACCGAGCACGACATCAGCGACGCGGCCAGCCCCGCGCCCCAGTAACCGAGTTCTTCCCACACCATGCCGGTCGTGCTCGCGTCCAGCCCCAAGCCGCCGCAGTGTTCGCCGATCGCCATCTTGGGAAAGCCCAACGCGAAGGCCTGGCCCATCGCGCGCCAGTACGTGTCGCTTTGGAACACGGCGGCCGGATCGCTCAGGCGATCCAACTCGATCTCGGCAGGCCGCAGCACTTCCTCGCCGAATTTGCGCGCCGTTTCGACCATCTGCCGTTGCGTTTCGTTCGGTTCGAAATCAATCATGGCCGCCGTCCTTTCCGTCGCCGACGTTGAAATCGGTCATTTTGAAGTAGTAGGGAACAAACGATTCCGGCGCGATTTCGGCCACGACGCGCCCGGGCTGCATCGTGTTGTCGCTGAGCATGAAAAAGCCGATCAGCACGTTATCGATTTCCACCTCGGCCCACGGATCGTAGACCGACGAGCGCAGCGTCACCTGCGGCATGCCGATTTCGAAGCGTTTCATCGCCACGTCGGTCTGCTGGCGGCACAAGAGCACCGGGCCGTCGAAACCGGGCGTGAGGTCGATGCGCGGCATGGCCTTGAAGGTGAAGCTCGGGCCGGTGGGCGGCACCTGCTCCAGCTCGCCGGAGAGCGTCAGTTCGATTTCGACGAACCGCACGCCCAGGCGCTCGACATAGCCGTACACGCGCTTGTCGGCGCGCTCCAGGTGAATCGAGGCCATCTTTTTCGGCAGGCCGAAAATATCGCGACCGTTGTGCATGCGGTTGGGTTCGCTGTCGATGGGCATCGACAGGCAATACGTGCCCATCTCGCCCGCGTACTGACAATTCAGATACAGCGCCGCTTCGCGATACCCCGGCCCGAGGTTGGTTTCCGGGTACTGCGCGATGAAGATCAACCCGCCGGGCATGCCTGTGGGCTCCAACGGCGGCGGCAACAGCCGCGCGACGATCTCCGGTTTGGTCTGAAACATCACGCCCAGCATCTGCGCACCGACGAACCGCCGCGCGCCGAATTGAAAATAGCGCGCCAGTTCGTCACCGGTCTTGGTGAAGCCCATCGGTCCCTCCTGTTATTGAAAACGAAAGCCCACGAATTTCCCGCGTTCAGGCGAAGCGGCGGTACACGCCCCAGTTGCCCGCTTGCGCCATTGATATCGCCCGCTCGACCAATCCCGGCGACAGGCGATAGGCGAGCCAACCCGCCACGCCGGCCGGGGTCATGATCAACCGCCGCTTGCGCTGCTCGATCATCCGCACGATCAGCGCCGCCGCCTGCGCCTGCGTGTGATGCGCCGGACGATCGGGCGGCACCGGCGTACCGTCGGCGGCGAGGATGCGCTTTTCCGGATCGTGCTCGGTGAAGCCCAGATGCACCACGCCCACGTGCACGCCGCGCGGACCCAATTCCAGCCGCAGCGATTCGCACAGCGCGCTCAACGCCGCTTTGCTCGCACAGTAGGCCGAGGCGCCGGGCAGACCGAACAGACCGGCGATGCTGGAAATGAACAGCACGTGGCCGCGCGCGGCCGTGATCGCCGCGATCGCCGCGCGGGTGATCAGCACGGAACCCATCAGGTTGGTGCGGATCACCCGCTCGCACACCTCCGGCGAGAGTTCGTCGAAGCGCCCGCGCATCGACACGCCGGCGTTGTTGACGAGAATGTCCAAACGGCCGAAACGTTCGAGCGTCGCGGCGACCATCGAGGCGGCGGCCGTCGGATCGCCCACGTCGCCGGCCACCGCCAGCACGTCGCCGCCCAGCGCGCGCAGTTCATCTTGGGCCCGGCGCAAGCGCTCTTCCCCGCGCGCGGTGATCGCCACCTTCACGCCGCGGGCCGCCAAGGCCCGGGCGGTGGCCAGGCCGACGCCACGGCTGGCGCCGGTGATCAAAGCAACCTTGTCGTTCATCGCCTTCATCCTTCCCCTCAGGGCAAATGCCCGAAGTCATACAAACAGCGCACGCATTGCTCGATGCCCGCGGCCACCGGAGTTTGCGGCAGGTCCAGTTCGCGGATCGCCTTGGCCGAGCTGTAGTACGCGCCGATGGTCGACAGGCGGGCGACGGTCAGGTTCAGCGCCGGGCGCCGGCCGGTCAATCGGCCCAGCAGCGATCCGCCCGCACCGGCCGCGACGACCATCGGCCCGGGCAGTGCAAGACGGGGCGGACGCGTTCCGGCGACGATGCCGGCGACCTCGGTGAAAAATTCGCGGTAGCTCAGGTTGCATCCGCCAGCGATGTAGGTCTCGCCGCGCACACCCTTTTCCGCGGCGGCGACCAGCGCGGCGGCCACATCGTCGGCGCAGGCGAAATTGCGTCCGCCCTTGGAAACAAAGGGCATGCCGCGCCGCACGAACTGCCGGAGCAACTCGCCCGAGCTCGGGCGGAAGTCGTGCGCGCCCAACATGAAGGTGGGGGCGACGATTACCGCGTCCAGCCCGCGTTCGGCGACGTACTCGCGCACCAGCTTCATCGCCCGATGTTTCGAAGCCATGTAAGCGACGCCCTCGTATTCGCGGGGGAACGCCCCGCTTTCATCGCCCGGCCGTTCGCGCGTACCGTATTGAAACGAGCTGGCCGAGCCGACGAAAATCAACCGCCGAACGTTCATCTGGAGGCAAGCGTCCAGCACGTGGCGCGTGCCCGCGACGTTGACCTGCCGCACGAGATTTTCATCGGCCCACAGGTCGGTGATCGCCGCGCAATGAAACACCAGCGCGCAACCGTCGACCGCCCGCGCCACGGCGGCGGCGTCGAGCAGATTTCCGGGAAAACGTTCCAACGGCAATTCCGCAAGCGCCGGCGCATCCTCGCCGGGCAGCACAAAGGCGCGCACGTCCATCCCGCCGGCGAGCAAACGGCGCACCAAATGGCTGCCCAGCAAGCCGTCCGCGCCGGTCACCAAGGCGCGCATGACGATTCTTCCTCGTTCATCGATGCTCCGTGCGGTCGATCACCTCTTGCTGAATCTCCCGTCCCAGGTCCACGAAATAGGTGCTGTAGCCGCCGACCTTGACGATCAGGTCGCGGTATTTATCCGGTTCGACTTGCGCGTTGCGCAACGTGCGGCCGTCGACCACCGTGGGCTGCAGTTGCGCGCCGCCGAGCTGAAAATAGGTGCGCACCAGCGCAGCCCATTTTTCCCGCGCGGCCGCGTCGGCGCCGATGGCGCTGGGATGAAACTTGATGTTCACCGCGCTGCCCAGCACGTCGGCGAAGGGCAGCGAGGCGACCGAGCGCAGCACGGCGGTCACGCCCGCGCGTTCGACGTTGTACGGATTGCAACTCGCCGCGTAGGGCGTGGCGGCGCGTCGGCCGTCGGGCCCGGCGATCGACAACCGGCCGTCGATCGTGTGGGTGATCATGCTGATGATGTAGACGACGAAGGGCGCGCCCTTGGGCGAGCGATGCGTAAAAGTCAGCGCGAACAGGCGCTGCGCGATGTCGCGGGCCAGCGCGTCGCACTCGGCATCGCCGTTGCCCCACTTGCCCGGCACCTGCTCGATCATCCGCCGGACGCGCTCGTGGCCGACGAAGTTGTCGTCGATCGCGGCCAACAGTTCGCGCACGGTCAGCACGCGCCGCTCGTAAATCAGCTGTTTGATCACCAGCAGCGAATCGACGACGTTGGCCAGCGAGTTGATCATCGAAACGCCCGCCAGATCGTAACGCGCCCCGCCCGCCGTCACGTCGCGCGCGCTCTCCAGGCACCCCGCGGTGAACGCCGACAGGTACGGCGCGGGCAGCCGATGTTCGTAGAGCATGTCGCGCAGGTTCGATCCGGCGACGATCTTGCGCACGAAATGGTCGGCCTGTTTGATGAACGCGTCGAGCAGTTGCGCGAAATCGGCGAAGGTATCGGGATCGCCGGTGCGCAGGCCCTCGTCGCGAATCAGCCCGGCCAGCGTGGCCGAATCGCCGTTGCGCAACGTAATGTCCAGTAGCCGCGCCAGTTGCAGCGCGTTGGCGCTCATACTGCCGGTCCGGCCCGGGCAGGTCGCCTCGACGCACCCCATGATCGCGTAATCGCGCGCGTCGCGTTCGGCGAAGCCGCGCCGGCGCATCGCTTCGATCATGATCTCGTCGTTGAACACCGCGTAGCTGGACGTGCCTTCGTGCAGATACCCGGCCAGCGTGTGCAGCAGCGCGGGGGGCGTTTTCTCGCCGACGCGCACGGCGATGTTGGTGACGGCCTTGGAGCGATGTGCCGCCCGCATGATCAATTCGGTGAGCTCGTTCACGCCGTCCCGGCCGTCGGAGCGCAGGCCTCCGATCGTCACCGGCGACGAGCCCAGGTACCGATGGTAGAAGTTGCCCAGGATGTTCGATTCGGGGCGGATGTTCTGCGCCATGATTTTCAGCAGCAGCTCTTCGAGCAGTTCGCCGGCGTCCTCGCGCGTGAGGCGGCCCGCGGCGAGATCGCGCCGGTAATAGTCGATGAGCTGTTGATCGAGCCGGCCGAAGTTGCTCAGGTTGATCGGCATGGCCAGCTCGACGGCGGTTTTGATCGTCCACAGCGACTGTACCGCCTCGGCGAAAGTGGCGGCCGGATGTTCGGGCACGCGACGGCAGATCGCCAGCATGCGCCGCAACTCTTCGCGCCGTTGCGGCTCGCGCTCCCGATTCATCGCCGCGCCGACCGCATCGGCCAGACGATGGGCGAAGATCTGCACGCCCTGCAACGCGAGGTCGAACGCCGCCAACATCTGTCGCTGCGCCGCGGTCAGATCGTTCGCCTCGCCGCGTTCGGCCGTCGCGCGGCGCATCGCCGCCAGGCCCTGACGCAACACGCTTTCGTAATCGAGGATCACGTGGCCCTGGATCGTCGCCACGGTGGCGCAGGTGGACAGCATCATCACCTGTCGCGAAGTGTTGCCTGGAATGGCCGCGACGAAATCGTGCATGTCCGCCGAATACAGCCCCGACTCGATGAGCTTTTTCTCCAGCACGTCGGCGAGGCAACGCCCTTCCCAGTAAGGCAGCAGTTCGTGCAACAACTCGCGGCGGTCGGCGGGATCGATGGTGTACGGATTGATCGCGCGCGCCGCCATCGTTTTGAGTTCGAAGTTCAGCGGCGAAGCGCCCGCGGTGCGGCGGCGGCGCAGAAAATCGACCGCCTCGCCCTTACGCACCATGTAGTGCAAGCCCTTGGCCAGCGAACGGGCGCGGTGGGCAAGCAGCGTCGGCGCGGTCAGTTCGGCGGCCAGCACGCGGTTGTATTCGCCGCGCTCGAGCATCAGCGGCACGCCGAGGAAATTCTCCGTCCAGTGGCCGGCAAGGCGGTCGTCGCGATCGACGTGCAAATCGACGTTCTCGTAGACGTACTTCATGGCCGACGCGATGCGCCAAGCGAGCGGCTCGCCGCGATTTTCGCTTTGTCGCCAGTATTGCGTGTACAAGCGCGCGCGTTGGACGGAAATAACGACCGGTTCGGTTTGGTAACGGCGCTGCAAACGGACGATGCGCTCGTTGCGCGGGACCTGTCGATCCCCCTGGCTTCGCTTTTCGGCCGTTGCCCACGCCATGACCTAAATCCTTCTCCGGTCAACCGGAATTGCCCGCCTCGACGGCGGACAGCACGATGTCGGCCAGCGCCCGCAGGTGCTTTTTACGCGCGCGCATGTTCGCTTTGGACATCGGGTCGGACGATAACAAGTGCTCGATCACGCCGCTGTAGGTGAAGTAGCCGACGATCGAGCCGTAAAAACTGACCAGCAACTGTTCGGCGCTCAGCGCGCCGCGTTGCGCGCCCGGATAGGCGGCGCGCAACTGCGCCAACCCCATTTCCAAAATGGGCGTCATGTTCGCGACCACGCGATCCATCATCTTGCCGCCGGCCGCCTCGCGCTGAACGATCCGGCTGAAATTGCGGTTCTTCGCCAGAAAATCCATGTACGCGTCCAACAACAACAGCAGGTTGTCGCGTAGCGAGCCTTCGGCCGACAGACAGTGGCGCAGGGTGTCGGTCAGCTCGGCGTAATATGCGTCGAGCAGGTGTTCCAGCAGCGCTTCTTTGCTCTTGAAATGGTAGTGAATCAGCGCCTTGTTCACGCCGGACAGCTCGGCGATTTCCCGCGTGGACGCAGCGTCGAAACCGACCTCGCCAAACAGCTTATCGGCCGCTTGCAGTATTTTTTCCTTGGCGGTCATGGTGTGTCTCCCGGGATGAAAATTTAACTGGTCGCCCAGTCAGGTTTTAACTATCGCCCACCGGAGCATCGACTGTCAACCGAGGTCCGGGCCGACGTGCAACGGCAGGCGCCGCAACGCCGGGACGAACCGAACCGGCGACCGACGAGTTCATCCATCGGTTACGGAATGATCCGAGTAACTCATCGCCGGCCGGAAGCTTGTCAACATGTTTCGCCGAGCCGACCGGCGACGGCAAAAGTTGATTGACATGTCAATCAAAGAACGGTAGAAGGATTCATCAACCTCAAGCGAGCAACACCCTTTGTCGATCAAACAGCAACGCGAAGCGGAGATCCTTGCAGCCGCCTGCCGCGTGTTCCGGCGGCAAGGCCTGCACCACACCCGCATGGCCGATATCGCGCGCGAGGCGCAGATCTCCTACGGGCTGGTCTATCATTATTATAAAAACAAGGACGAGCTGTTCGACGCGCTGCTGGCCGAGTGGTGGGACGGCCTGTACGCCATGCTCGACCGCGACCTGACGCGGGCCGAAACGATCGACGCGCAGTTGCGCATCCTCATCGATTATTTCCTGGATCAGTACGAGCAGAATCCCGATCTGGTGCACCTGTTCATCACCGAAGTGTCGCGCTCCACGGTCAACCTGAACCCGGAGCGGCTCAATACGTTTCGCCGATCGATCATTCGAACCGAGCAGCTCATCGCTCAAGCGCAGGCCGACGGCGCCTTGCGCGCGGACATCAAAGCCCGCTACCTGTCCACGTTCTTTCTGGGTGCGTTGGAAACCATGATCAGCACCATGGTCCTCAACAATCAACCGTTGAAGGGGAAGCGGCTCAAGGAGCGCATCGCCGAAAATCTGCTGGCCCAGTTTTTCGACGGCGCCCGGCCGGGCACATCCCGCCGCTGACCCGGGGAGGTTCGCATGGACTTCGACCTGAGCTCCGAACAGCTCATGTTCAAGGAGCAGGTGCTCAAGTTCGCGCGCAAAGAGCTCGCGCCGCGCGCGCAGGAATCCGACCTCAAGAGCGAGTTCGATTTCGAAGCCTGGCGGCGACTGGGCGAGTTCGGCATTCTCGGCCTGCACTTCCCCGCCGAGTTGGGCGGCAGCGAGGCGGACGTGACGACCTCGGTGCTCGCGGCCGAGGCGCTGGGCGAAGCGGGCGTCGACGCCGGTCTGCTGCTGGCTTACGGCGCGCACACCTTTTTGTGCGCCGACACGATTTACATGCACGGCACGGCGGCGCAAAAACGGAAATATGTGCCCAAGCTGGCTTCCGGCGAGTGGATCGGCTGCATGGGTTTAACCGAGCCCGACGCCGGATCGGACGTCGCGGCGATGAATGCCCGCGCGGTCAAGCGCGACGGGCAATGGGTGCTCAACGGCAACAAGATTTTCATCACCAACGGCGGCATCGCCGACGTGGCGGTGATTTACGCGAAGACCGATCCGAGCGCCGGGCACGCGGGCATCAGCGCGTTCATCGTCGAGAAGGGCACGCCGGGTTTCTCGGTCGGCCAAAGCTGGCACAAGCTGGGCGTGCGCTCGTCGGTGACGTCGGAGTTGATCTTCGCCGACTGCGCCGTTCCCGAGGAAAATTTGCTGGGCAACGAGGGCCATGGTTTTCTTATGGCGATGCAGACCGTCGAGTGGGACCGCTCGACGCTCCTCGCGCCGTTGGTGGGCGTGTTCCAGTTTCTGCTGACCCGGTCGGCGCGTTACGCGCTGGAGCGCAAGCAGTTCGGGCGGCCGATCGCCCAGTTCCAGGCCGTACGGCACAAGATTGCCGACCTGAAGATTTTCTATGAAGCCGCTCGGTCGCTGGTCTACCGCATCGCCTGGTGCAAGGACCAGGGCAAGCCGTTGAATCACCTGGAGGCGGCGGTGACCAAACTGTTCGTCGGCGACTGGTCGTTGGAGCCGTCCAACGCGGCGCTGACGCTGCACGGCGGCAACGGCTTCTGCCACGAATACGACGTCGAGCGCGTGTTCCGCGACGTGCGCCTGGCGGCGATCGGCGGCGGCACGTCGGAAATCCAGAAACTCATCATCTCCCGCATGTTGTGAGGTGAACCATGAATTTCGAATGGACCCCCGAACAACTGGTCGTCCGCAAGAAAGTGGAAGCCGCACTCACCGGCGCCGCTCCCGAATTCGACGCGCTGGAGCAGGCCGACACAAACGCCGTTCAGGCGACGGTGCGCAAGGCGCTGCGTCTGCTGGCCGAAACCGGCTACCTTGAACTGGCACAGGACACGACCGCGCAGATTCCCGCGTTGATCGCCGCGCAGGAGGTCGTGGCGCAGGCGTCCTCGTCGCTGTTCGTGGCCGTGGAAACCGGCGCGCGCCTCTTCGGCGGCTTGTTGGCGCAGGCCGCGCCGGCGTGGGCCGACGAGCTGCTCGCCCCGTTGCGGCGCGGCGATTTGATCGCGGGCGTGGCGCTCAATGAAAGTGAAACCAAGGAAGCGCCGGGGCCGCAAACGATCGCGATGGCGGTCGACGGCGGCTTCGCGATCAACGGCCGCAAAAGCTTCGTGACCAACGGACCGATCGCCGACGTGCTGGCCGTGACCGTCGCGCTCGACGGGCAGCCGGCGGTGGCGATCGTCGGTGCGCGCGACGCGGGCGTGACGATCGGACCGCGTTTGCCGACGCTGGGCTACCAGGGGCTGGCGGTGAGCGCGCTGACGCTGGACAACGTGCGCGTGCCCGCCAGCCGTTTCCTCGGCCCGCTGCCCGACGGCAAGTTGATCGACGCGCTGCGGCTGACCGAGGCGCTCATGCTCACGCAGGCGTCGGTGGGCCTGGCGCAGCAGGTGTACAAAACCGCCGTCGCGCACGCCAAGCGGCACCGGCGCGGCGGGCGGGCGATCATCAAATACCAGGAAGTCGGTTTCAAACTGGCGGAGATATTAACGCAGGTGCAAACGGCGCAACTGCTGGGCTATCGCGCCGGGTGGCTGGCCGCGCGCGGCGACGCCGAAGCGGCCACGGTCATGCACTGCGCCAAAATCTTCGCCAGCGAAACGGCCGAGCAGGTCGCCGCCAAGGCGTTGCAGATTCTGGCCGGCGAAGGCTACCTGTGGGGCAACCGCGTGGAGCGCGGCTTCCGCGACGCCAAGTACGCCGCCCTCGCCGGCCTGAGCAGCGAGCAGGCGCGCATGACCGTCGCCGACAACATTCTAACTTTGTATCGGGTGTAGCCATGGACATTATCGAAAGTCGCATCGACAAAAACGGCGAAGAGTACCGGGCGAATTACGAGCACATGTCCGGCCTGGTCGCCACGCTCAAGGCCGAGCTCAAGCGCGCCCGCGAGGACCGCTCGGAGAAATCGCGCAAGCGCAACGCCGAACTCAACAAGATGCCGGTGCAGGAACGACTCGACCGGTTGCTGGACAAGAACACGCCGTGGCTGGAAATCGCGCCGCTGGCCGCCTTCGACCAGTACGACAAGAAGGTGCACGCGGCGGGCAACCGTTGCGGCATCGGCCTGGTCGCGGGGCGCGAGGTGGTGATCACCGCCAGCGACCCGATGATCAAGGGCGGCACGGTATATCCGCTGGGCGTCAAGAAAAGCCTGCGCTGCCAGACCATCGCGATGGAGAATCATCTGCCGACGATCAACCTGATCGATTCGGGCGGCGCGTTCCTGCCGCTGCAATCGGAGATCTTCCCCGACGCCGACGACGGCGGACGCATCTTCTACAACCAGGCGATCATGTCCAAGATGAACCTGCCGCAGATCACCGTGGTGATGGGCCTGTGCACGGCGGGCGCCGCGTACATTCCGGCGATGAGCGACCACGTGGTGCACGTGCAGAAAACCGGCGCGATCTTCCTGGGCGGGCCGCCGCTGGTGCTGGCCGCGACCGGCGAGGTAGTCACCGCCGAAGAGCTGGGCGGCGCGCAGGTGCACTGCGCCGAATCGGGCGTGTCGGACTACTTCGCCGAAGACGACGCGCACGCGCTGCAGATCGTCCGCGACATCATGGCCAATCTGCCGGCGAAGCCGAAAAGCGAAATTCCGCGCCGACCGGTCGTCGCGCCGCAGTACGCCGCCGACGAGTTGTACGGCATCGTGCCGCGCCGGTTGTCGACGCCCTACGACGCGCGCGAGATCATCGCGCGGATGGTCGACGGCAGCGAGTTCCTCGAATACAAGGCGCTCTACGGCCCGACGCTGGTGTGCGGTTGGGCGTACATCCACGGCTATCAGGTGGGCATTCTGGCCAACAACGGCGTGCTGTTTTCCGACAGCTCGCTCAAGGCGACGCACTTCATTCAATTGTGCGACCGGCAGGGTATTCCGCTGGTGTTTTTGCAGAACATCAGCGGCTACATCATCGGCCGCCAGTACGAGCGCGGCGGCATCACCAAGGACGGCCACAAGATGGTCAGCGCCGTGGCGACGGCCACCGTGCCCAAGTTCACCGTGATCGTCGGGCAGTCGTTCGGCGCGGGCAACTACGGCATGTGCGGGCGCGCCTATTCGCCGCGCTTTTTGTGGATGTGGCCCAACGCGGAAATCGGCGTGATGGGCGGCGAGCAGGCGGCCAACGTGCTGATCACCGTGAAGAACGATCAGTTGGCGCGCGAGGGCCTGCAGCAGATGCCCAAGGAGATGACCGACGCGATCACCGCCGAGATCGTCGGCAACAGCCGCAAGGAAGGCAACGCGTATTACAGCACGGCCAATCTGTGGGATGACGGCATTCTGGATCCGGCGCTGACCCGCGACACGCTGGGCCTGGCGATTTCCGTGTCGCTCAACGCTCCGCTCGCGCAGCGCGACCGGGGCCACGGCACCTTCCGCATGTAGGAGGCGAAGATGTTCGACAAAATTCTCATCGCCAACCGGGGGGAGATCGCCGTGCGCATCATGCGCACCGCGCGCGAAATGGGCGTGCGCACGGTGGCCGTTTATTCGACGGTCGACGCGCAGGCGCTGCATGTGCTGACCGCGGACGAGGCCGTGTGCCTGGGCGATCCCGAACCGGCACAGAGCTACCTGCACAGCGAGAAGATCATCGCCGCCGCCAAGCAGACCGGCGCGCAGGCGGTGCATCCGGGCTACGGGTTCCTGGCGGAAAATCCGGCGTTCGCGCAGGCGGTCGTCGAAGCGGGGCTGACGTTCATCGGCCCGCCCGCATCGGTGATGGCGCAGCTCGGCGACAAAACGCAGGCGCGGCGGCTGATGCAAAGCGGCGGCGTGCCGATCATTCCGGGCATGACCTCGGCCGACGACGATCCGGCGCGGCTGGCGGTCGCGGCCGAGGAAATCGGCTACCCGCTGTTGATCAAGGCGGCGGCGGGCGGCGGCGGCAAAGGCATGCGCGTGGTGCATGCGCCCGGCGAGCTGGCCGCGGCGGCGAAACAGGCCGCCAGCGAGGCGAAAAGCGCGTTCGGCGACGGCTCGATCTACCTGGAAAAATTTCTCGCCAAACCGCGCCACGTCGAGTTCCAGATTCTCGCCGACGCGCACGGCAACGTCGTGCACCTGTACGAGCGCGAGTGCTCGATCCAGCGGCGGCACCAGAAGATCGTCGAGGAAACGCCCTCGCCCGCGCTGGACGACGCGTTGCGCGCGCGCATGGGCGAGGCGGCGGTGGCGGCGGCGAAGGCGGCGGGGTACGTCAACGCGGGCACGGTCGAATTTCTGCTCAACGACGACGGCGAGTTTTACTTCCTCGAAGTCAACACGCGGCTGCAGGTCGAACATCCGATCACCGAGGCGCTCACCGGGCTCGACCTCGTGCGGCAGCAATTGACCATCGCCGCCGGCGAGCCGTTATCGTTTGCGCAGGACGACGTTCCGCGGCGCGGCCACGCGATCGAGTGCCGCCTTTACGCGGAGGATCCGGAGAACAACTTCCTGCCCTCGCACGGCAAGATTCTGTTGCACCGGGAGCCGGCCGGGCCGGGCGTGCGGCTGGACAACGGCGTGTACACAGGCTTCGAGGTGCCGGTGCAGTACGACCCGATCCTCGGCAAACTGGTGGTCTGGGCGGAAGATCGTCCGGCGGCGATCGCGCGTATGACGCGGGCGCTGAGCGAATGTGTGATCCTGGGCGTGAAAACGCCGATCGAATACCTGCGCGCGGTGATCAACGCGCCGGCCTTCGTCGCGGGCGACACCCACACCGCTTTTCTGACCGAGCATTTCGCCGACTGGCGGCCGGACGGACAGGCCGACCATGCGGCGCGGTTGGCCTACGCGCTGCACGAGGCGCTCGCTCCGGCGGCCGCTGCCGCCGCAGGCGAAACGCGCCGCGAAGCGCCGTCGCCCTGGCAGACGCTGGGGCATTGGCATCTGGGCAAATAACCGCGAGGGAAGGACGATGCAGTACAAGTTGAAAATCGGCGAGTCGATCGCGGACCTCGAATTCACGCCGGCGGAAAAAGGGCGCTTCACCGCGCGCATCGACGGCGAAACCTACAGCGGGCAGGCGTACGCGCCGCAGCCGCATCGCCTGCACGTGCAACTGGACGGCGCGCCGGCGCTGGACGTTTGCACCGCCGCGTCGCCCGAGGGCTTGTGGGTCTGGACGCACGGCCGGGCGCGGCTGGTGCAGGACGCCGAGCGGACCGAGCGGCGCGCGGCCCGGCGCGGCGGCGGGGGCGCAAAGGAGGTCACGCCGCCCACGCCCGCGACCGTCGTCGCGGTAAACGCCGAGGTCGGACAGCAGGTGGCCAAGGGCGACGCGCTGGTCGTGGTGTCGGCGATGAAAATGGAATTCACGCTCACCGCGCCCTACGCCGGCGAGGTGACGGCGGTGAACACGAAGGTCGGTGAAAAAGCCAATCCGGGCGACATCCTCGTGGAGATCGCGCCGGCGGAGGAACAAAGCGATGGCTGAGGAACTGCTGTACGAAGTGAAGGGGCACGCGGCGTGGCTGACGCTCAACCGCGAGTATCGCCGCAACGCGATCAGCCTGGAGATGATCGAGCTGTTCGCGCAAGCCCTCGACCGGGCCGAGACCGATGACACCGTGCGCGTGTTGTGCCTGACCGGCGCGGGCGACAAGGCGTTTTGTTCCGGCGCCGATTTGCTGGCCACGCTGGGCGGCGGCGACGCGACGGCGGGCGCGCGGCGGTACGCAGCGCTGCTCAAGCGACTGGTCGCCTACCCCAAGCCGATCGTCTGCCGCCTCAACGGCCACTGCCTGGCCGGCGGTATGGGGCTGATGCTCGCCGCGGACATCGTCTACGCGCGGCCGGGGATCAAGATCGGCACGCCGGAGGTGAACGTCGGGCTGTTCCCGATGATGATCGGCGCGCTGATCTTCCGCAATGCGCTGCGCAAAAAGGCGCTGGAGATGGTCTACACCGCGCGCATGTACACGCCCGAGGAGGCCGAGGCGATGGGCCTGATCACCCGCGTGTACGCCGCCGAGGAGTTCGACGCGCAGGTCGAGCGCACGCTGCACGAAATCGGCGGCAAGGGCCCGGCGGGCATCCGCCTCGGGCGGCAGGCGTTCGCGGCAGTGGCCGACCTGGACCTGGAGCAGGCGCTGGATGTGCTGTGCGGCAAGCTCGGCGAGGTGCTGCAAACCGAGGATGCGACCGAGGGCCTGAGCGCCTTCATGGAAAAACGCGAACCGCAGTGGAAGGGCCGTTAGGCGCAAGCGCCGGGCGACCGTCCAAGCAATAAAGGAGAGCGATCATGGCGTCGATGTGGATCCGCGAAAACCAGGATTACGAGCGGCCGTGCATGATCACCTGCGCCCTGTCGGGCGTGGTGGCCAATCGCGCGCAATGCCCGGCCATTCCCTACACCCCCGAAGAGTACGCCGCCGAGGCCAAACGCGCCTACGAGGCCGGCGCGGCGGTGGTGCACATTCACGCGCGCACACCCGACGGCGCGCCCAGTTACAACGTGCAGGATTACCAAAACATCTACGAAGCGGTGACGGCGGCGTGTCCGATCATCATCAATTTCTCGACCGGCGCGATCAACATCACCACCGAGCAGAAGACCGCGCACATCAAAGCGGTCAAGCCGGCGATCGGCGCGTTGAACATGGGCTCGATGAACTACGCGAAGTACCACGAGAAGAAAAAGTCTTTCGTGTTCGAGTTCGTGTTTTCCAATCCGTTTTCGGAGATCATGGCGATCGTCAAGGCGATGAACGAGGTGGGCGTCAAGCCGGAGATGGAATGCTTCGACACCGGGCACATCGGCAATGCCTACCCGCTGATCGATATGGGCTTGCTCCAGCCGCCGTACCAGTTCAGCCTGATCATGGGCGTGCTGGGCGGCATCGCGCCGACCACGGCCAACCTGTTCAAGATGGTGGACATGCTGCCGCCGCGCAGCGATTGGGAGACGATCGCGATCAGTCACGATCAGTGGCGGCTCATCGCCGCGGCGATTTCGATCGGCGGCAACATCCGCGTGGGCCTGGAGGACAACTTCTACCTCGCCCCCGGCGAAATGGCCTCGTCCAACGGCGACCTGGTCGCCAAGGCCGCGCGCATGGTGCGCGACCAGGGGCGCGAAGTGGCGACCGTCGAACAGTGTCGCGAACGCTTGCGGCTGGTGCACACTTAATCGTCAGCAAGCAAGGAAGACGATGACCCTCAAGCGCTACGCCCTTTTTCTGGCCGGTCAACTGGGCTTGATGGGCACGGTGCGCTTTTTCTTCCAGTGGGTGATCGACTTCGCGCATTCGCCGCCGGCGGGCCTCGACGGGCCGCCGCTGTTTCCGGTGGCGCTGGTCGGCCTGGTGCTGTTGGGATTTCGTCTCTTCGACGCGGCGACCGATCCGTTGGCCGGATTGGTTGCCGACCGGTGGGCGGCCGACGGGCATCAACGGCGCACGTTGCTGTGGTTCACGTTTTTTATGCCGGCAATCGGTTTGGCGATGGTCTTCGCGCCGACCCACGCGATGAGCCCGGCGCTGCGCTGGACCTTGCTGGTGACCGGGATGTTCGTGTACTTCGTCGGCTACACCTTCTTCGCCATCCCTTTTTGGAGCCTCGTCGAAGATTACGCCGAGCAAAGCCAGGAGCTGCGCGGCAGATTGTCGACCCTGCTGGGCGTGGGCACGCTGCTGGCCACGGTGATCGCCTTCGCCGTCACGCCGCTGCTGATCGACCGTTGGGGTTTCGCCGCCGCCGGGTTGACGATGGCCGCGCTGGCCTTGCTGCTGATGCCCGGCGGATACTTCGCCGCGCCGCGCCGGACGATCGACCGCCCGCACCGAACGGCCGCCCTGCCCAACCGCGCCCTGCTCAAGCTGGTCTTCTCCGACCGCCATTATCTGGCGGTGCTGTGCGTGTTCGCCGGCTCGCAGATGGCTTTCGCGATCGTCTCCGCCGCCGCGCCGTTCATCGCGATTCACCTGCTGCACGGCACCCGCGCGGACGTGGCGTTGATTCTCGGACCGCTGCTGGCCGTGGCGATTCCCAGTTTCGTCTTCACGCCCGCGTTGTCGCGCCGGTGGGGTTGGGAGCGGTCGATCGTCGTCGCATCGCTGGGCTTGGGCGCTTTGTACCTGGCCACGGCGCTGTTGGGCACGGTGTCGCTCGTCTCGCTGACGGGCACGGCGATGGTCCTGTTCAGCCTCGGCGGGCCGCCGGTCGCGGTGTTGTTGGGCCTGGAGGGCGAGGCGATCGCCACCTGCGCCCACCGGCACGATCCGCGCGCGGTGAGCGTGTATTTCGGCGTGTACAACTTCACGACGAAAACGCTCAACGGCGTGGCCATCGCGCTGACCGGCGGACTGATTTCGCTGTCGGATGGCGCATGGGGTGTCACGGCCATCCGCCTGGCCGGTCCGCTGGCGGGGGCGTGCTTGCTGACCGGCGTCGGGCTGTATTTCCTTTTCCGCCCGCAAACCGATCAAAAAACAAGCACTTATCAAAAAAATTAAACTGTGGTATTTTTGAACGATCTTTCAAACACAAACGATGATTATCCTAATGGTAAGAGGGAAAAAAAACGATAACTATATTTAGAATGGTAGCGGGGATATTTGCGTAAAAAAAATAGGCAGGAATTCCGTCATTTCCTGCGGGGGGAGAAAGAGCTATTTCCACATTTCGCATTGCCCGACATAACAAGTTGATAATTCGGTACTTTTTATATAGGTAAGGCAAGCGTCTCGGCCCATCTCGTTAGTGATCGGGAGAGTTCGATGGCCAAAGAAAATAAAGAAAAACAGGACTCTTTTTCTACTTTTGCCCTATTTCCCGATGCGGTGCTGGTCATCGGCAACCGCGGGCGGATTTTGTATCTCAACGATGCGGCGGCCGACCTGTTTCTGCTGAACCGCGAAAAAGCGCTCAACAAATCGGCCTCATCGATAATCGGTCCGCCCTTCGACGCGCAAACCTTGTCGCAAATTCGAAAAGAGCTGCAAAAACAAGGTTCTTGGCGCAGGAATGAACCCTCTCCTCTGCGACCGAACGACTCCCTGGAATGGGCGATCAGTCGGATCGACGATCCACAATTCGACACCCCGGTCATGCTGGCGGTCGCCCACGTTGCCGCCGGCGAACCATCGACGGTCCGAGAGGCCTCGGACGATCCCCTGATCAATGAAATCATCCGGAAATCGCCGCTGGGCGTGCACACCTACGAGCTGCGGGAGAACAACAAACTGGTCTTCACCGGCTACAACCAGGCGGCCGAGGATATTCTGGGCATCGATCTGGAGCCGTTCGTGGGGCTGACCATTGAGGAAGCCTTCCCGCTGCTGGTGGAGACTGAAATACCGGCCGCCTATCGCGCGGTGGCGCAGTACCAGGAGACCTATTCGGGCAAACAGGTCTATCGCGACGAAAAGGGCATTTTCGGCTCGTTCGAGCTTACCGCTTTTTACACCGGCCATCGGCGTATGGCCGTGTTTTTCCACGACGTCACCGAAAACGATAAAATCCGCGAATCGTTGCTGGCGAAGCAGGATCAGTTGCGCTCGTTCATCGACAATTCCCAGGTCGGCATCCTGATCGTGGGCGAAGAAGGGCGCATTATCGAATGGAACAAGGCCTGCGAACAGTTGATCGGAATGAAAGCCAACCGGATGCTGGGGCGCGCCATTTGGGACGTGACAATGGATGTGCTGCCCACCGAGCGGCGGTCGGAGGCCTTTCGGGCCCATTTGCGGCAATTGATTACCGGCACGTTGCGCCTGGGCCAATTGCTGATTCCCGCATCGGGCGAATACCAGGCGCAGACCGCCGGCGGGAAAATCCTGACGCTGCAGCGCAACCTGTTTTTAACCAAATCGCTGACCGGTTTTCAGTTGGGCGTCGTGTTGGTCGACGTGACCGAACGCCGGCAGGCGGAGACGGCCTTGCGTCTGCGCGAGCAACTGCTTTCCGGCATCACCCAAAACCTGCCGGGCGTGCTGTATCGCTTTTACGGTCGTCCGCAAACCGGCGAAATAGGCATATACTACGTCAGCGGCCGAACCAACGAGCTCTTCGGCATCGAACGGGATGTGGACGACTTCTTCCAAGAATTTTATCAGCGGATTCATCCGGACGACCAACGGGCGTTCCTGCAGTCGATACAGGGGGTGATCGCCCGTTGTGAGCCGTGGCAGTTCGAGGGGCGATATTTGCACCCGAACGGTTCACTGATCTGGTTCCGCGGTTTTTCCCAGCCGACTCGGCAGGACGATGAAATCGTCTTCGACGGTTTGATGCTCGACGTCACCGACCAAAAAATAGCCGAAACGGAATTGCGTTTGCGCGAGGGGTTGCTTTCCAGTCTGGCGCAAAACCTGCCCGGCGGTGTGTATCGTTTTTACGCCCGCGACGGCAGCCGGGAAATGGGGCTGTACTACATCAGCGACAAGGCGAAGGTTTTATTCGGCATCGACTGGGACATGAACAACTTTTTCGCAGAATTCGTCGACCATGTGCACCCCGAGGACCGCGAATCGTTCACGCAGTCCATTCTCATGGCCGTCGAGCGTTGCGCGCCCTGGGAATACGAAGGACGATTCCTCCACCATGACGGTTCGCTGATCTGGTTCCGGGGCATTTCGCAACCGACCCAACTGGAAAACGAAATCATTTTCGACGGCCTGTTGCTCAACATCACCGAGCAAAAACGCATCGAGCGGGAGCGGGAACGGGTGATCGGCATCATCGAAAACAGCAGCGACTTCATCGGCATGGCCGACGCGCAAGGCAACGGCTTGTACATCAATCCGGCCGGGTTGGCCATGACCGGATACACCGCTGAGGAATTTTTCTCCAGCCCCTTGACCATCAAGGAGATGCAGCCGGATTTATCCCCGGATGCATTGGCGACCGTCAGCGAACAGGGCGTATGGTCCGGCGAATCCATCATCCGCGATAAGGACGGGCACGACA
>ERZ795059.2391-NODE-2391-length-19480-cov-9.548829_pt1 | contig 19480 bp, 14 predicted proteins | sample MGYA00375143_ERZ795059 | MGnify/ENA primary metagenome ERZ795059 (study PRJEB30188, sample SAMN05720168) | activated sludge metagenome | isolation source: Anaerobic digester | place: USA | collected 2015-01-07 ... | reverse complement strand
TTTGAAGCATTGGCAAGGGGTTTCTATAAAAATATAAAACCTCTTTCAAATCAAGGAAAAAACATAAATAAAAAACGGTTCGGGGTTTGGGGCAGAGCCCCAACAGTATTTTTCCATTTTATGCTTTTTTCAATTCAAATTTTTTAAACTTTTCAAATTCTCATTAAAAAAAATACTTGACAATAATTCTGAAAATATTATTACTTTTTAATGCCTTGAAAAGTTTAAACACTCGTTGTTTCGACTTGCAAGACAAGTCGCGACGACAAAAAATTTAAAAATAATATAAGCAATGCAAGTAAGCCGTAACTATTTCTGACTGAGCTTGTTTTCTCGTTTTCTCTCGGATAAACTATTTTGTTTGATTTATTAAAACTTAATAGTATAATTCTACAAAGTTTTAAATAATGTTTTTGCAAAGAAAAAAATGCGCGGTAATCAGAAATCAAATATTTTAATAGTTGAAGACGACAAAAATATTGTCGATATTATCGAATCGGTTTTAAGAAAATATTACGACGTTTTTTCCTGCAGTTGTCTGAAAGACGCCCGGAAATTAATAACCGATAATTATTTTGACGCGATTATACTCGACGTAAATCTTCCGGACGGAAATGGAATAACATTTATAACGGAGATTCAAAAAATATTCGACAATATCGTCATAATAATGGCGACTGCGAATAACAATGTCAGGGACGCTATTGAAGCGATGAAAAAAGGCGCGGACGATTATCTTATTAAACCCTATAATCTTGACGAATTAAAAATTGTTCTTGAAAAATGTCTTGAAAATAAGAATCTTAAAAAACGGGTGGAAATACTTGAAACTGAAGTCGATTATTTAATGCCGCGTAAAGAAATTATAGGCGAAAGCCTGTCTTTAAAAAAGGTTTTTGACAAGCTCAAAGCGGTTTATGAAAAAGACGTGACTGTTTTGATACGAGGTTCGAGCGGAACCGGTAAAGAATTGATAGCGCGCGATATTTATTATAATTCGGATAGAAGAAAAAAACCGTTTGTGGCAGTTAATTGCGCCGCTATACCGGATACGCTGATTGAAAACGAATTGTTTGGCCACTTGAAAGGTTCGTTCACCGGAGCATACGGTTTTCAGCGCGGAAAATTTGAAATAGCCGCGGACGGTATAATTTTTCTCGATGAAATCGGTTCACTTTCAATGAACGCTCAAGTGAAACTGTTAAGAGTTATCCAAGAAAAAAAAATTATGAGAATCGGCGACAGCAAAGAAATATCATGCGCCGCCAGAGTTTTAGCCGCAACTTCGGTTAATCTTGAAAACGCCGTAAAACGCGGATTATTCAGGGAAGATTTATATTATAGATTAAACGTTTTTCCTGTTTTTTTGCCGGACTTGAAAGAAAGAAAGGAAGATATTCCAGTTTTAACGGATTACTTCATAAAACAGTTTAATAAAAAATATAATCTGAATATAAATGGAATAAGCCGGAAATTATTGGATATTTTAATCGGATATAATTGGAAAGGAAATATACGCGAGCTTGAAAATACGATTGAACAAATGTGTTTGCTTTGCGAGGAGCCCGGATTGACGGAATCAATAATAACGAAAGGCAAACCTTTTGAACGTTTGCTAATGAAAGAAACGCAGGAATTTGATTGTATTTCTGTTCCTTCAAATCTAAATATTGAAGAATGCTGGAAAATAATAATCGGGCATCATTTGAAAAAAAATAATAATAACATTACGCAGACTGCGGAAAAACTTGGAATCACAAGGAAAACTCTCGGTCAAAAAATCAAATTTTATAAATTGAGGTCTAATGGAAACGAATAAATTAACCGAATCCGGAGTAAAGTCAACTTTGTTTAGAATGGCGCTGCCTATGCTGGCCGGAACTATAGCTATGAACGCTTATAATTTTGCGGATACGTGGTTTGTTTCAAAACTTGGAACTCTGCCGCTTGCGGCTATGGGTTTTTCGTTTCCGGTCGTAATATTTCTCACTTTTATCGCAGGCGGAATAGGAACCGGAGTAACAGCGGTAACCTCAAGCGAACTCGGCCGCGGCGATAAGAATTCGGCGTCGCGAATCGTAACCCACGGTATTATTATAATATTGTTTTTTTCAATCATATTGACAATAGCAGGATATTTGAGCATTGAACCTGTTTTCACAAAACTTGGAGCAGACAAAATGACTATGCCGCTAATATCGGATTATATGAAAACGTGGTATATGGGTTCGGCGTTTATGGCTATACCGTTTATGGGAAACGGAGTTCTGATTTCATTGGGAGATTCAAAAGCGGCGAGCGGATTTATGGTAATGGGCGCGGCTATGAATTGCATTCTTGATCCGATAATGATATTCGGATGGTTCGGATTTCCGGCGCTTGGAATTTTCGGGGCGGCGTTAGCCACTGTAATAGCTCAAATTTTATCTTGTATGTGGCTATTCTACCTTTTAGGCGTTAGATATAAATTGATTAGATTGAAACATCTTGAATTCAATCTGTTTAAAGAATCTTTCAAGCAAATTATGAGATTTGCAATACCCGGCAGTATTAGTATGATTTTAATGCCTATTTCATCTGCGGTAATAACCAAACTTATAAGCGGTTACGGACGCGAAGCGGTTGCCGCGGCTGGAGCCGCGAGCAGAGTTGAAATGCTTGCGTTTGTAATTCCGATGGCGCTTGGAATGTCCTTAATTCCGTTTGTAAGCCAGAATTATGGCGCCGAGAAGCATATAAGAATAAAAAAAGCCAAAAGTTATTCTACAAGATTCGCCTTTATTTACGGGGCTTGCATTACCGGCATATTGTTTTTTGCGGCTCCAGTTATCGCCGGACTTTTTACAGCCGACCCAAAAGTTTCCGTAGTATTTATTCTTTACATCAGAATCGTTTCGTTCGGATATGGAATGATGGAAATCCACAGATACAGCGGTTTTCTTATGACAGGTATTCATAAACCCGAATATGCGACTTTAATAAATATGTTCAGAGTAATAATTTTACTATTGCCTCTTTCTTTTGCGGGAAATTATTTTGCCGGAATAAAAGGAATTTTTGCCGGCAGACTGATTACGGATTTAACTGCGGGAGCCGCCGGATTTGTATGGATTACGAATATGTTGAATTCAAAATTGCGCAACGGATTAATAAAATTTTAATAAATATCCATTAAAAAAACGGAACTAATTATATATTTTTTTATCTAATAAATAATTTCATCAAAAAACGCTGATGGATAATATATGCAACGACAAAATTTTATTTGCATATTATAATAAGCCGTTGCATTTAAATTTAAATATAACGTCGTTTAACCCGAAAACTGCGTTAGGATTTTGAAAAATTGGGAAAACCTTATAGAATACTTGCTCTCGACAATTTTTCAAAATCTTAAAAACATACTAAATAGTTTTCGGGTTTTTAGAAGTTTTAACAAGCATACATTTATGTTTTTAAAAACTTCACTTTATGTATAATGCATTATCCGGGTTTAATCCGAGAACCGCATTAGAATTTTGAAAAATTTCGCTTTTCATTTGATGTATTATCCGGGTTTAACGGGGACTTTAGTCAACTTTTTAATAGATGTTATATTATATATAAAGATTATGTGATTGGAGATTTAGTTTTATGAAAAAAAAAATAGCGGCATTGATATTTATTGTGATTATCTGTTATGCTGGTTACAAGGCATATATGAAACAGAACTCCAAAGAATCGGGGCAAAACGGAATGGCTCAAGGACAGCCGGGAAAATCTAAAGACAGAGCCACGCCTGTTTCAACGGTAAAAGTTATCGTTAAAGATATTGACCAGAAACTTATAATTAACGGCGAGCCAGAATCGTTTAACAGAGCCGAAATATCGGCGAAGGTTACTGGAATTATTAAAAATATTTCCGGAGCCATCGGAAAATTTGTCGCCAAAACCGAACTGCTTGTAAATCTTGAAGACGACGAATACCGGGAATATCTTAAAAATGCCGAGTTGTCGTATTCGGTGGTTAAAGCATCTGCGGAAAAACAGAAAATCGAAACGGAAAATTTAAAAAAACAATTTTTAAGAACAAAAGAGCTTTTCGCCAATAAACTCACTTCTCAAGAATCGCTTGAAACCGCCGAGACAAAATATAAATCCGCCGCGGCTTCGCTTGAATATAATATCGCTCAGCTTGATCAGGAACGAAATAAAATTGATCAAGCTAAACTGAAGTTGAGTTATACTGTGATTTCAGCTCCTTTTGACGGTTTTATAGAATCTATAATAAGCGAAGTGGGCACTGTGGCTTCAACCGGAAAAACTATTTTGACTTTTGTAGATATTTCAAAAATCAAAGTAGCCGTTAATATAATGGAAAAATATTACAACGAAATAAAACAAGGTCAAGCCGTGACGCTGTCCGTAACGAATTCTAACAGGATATACGAAGGAAAAATCACAAATATTTCTCCTTCAGTTGACCCTGCGAGCAAAACTTTCAGAGTTGAAATTACAGTAGATAATAATGGATACAAATTAAGACCCGGGATGAGCGCGTCGGTTTCGATAGTTTTGAAAAAATTTGAAAACGCATATTACGCTCATTCTGCTGCGGTTTATAAATTGAATAATAAACAGGGAGTTTTTGTAGTAAAAGAAGGTATCGCCGAATATGTGGAAATTGAAATTATTTCAATTGAAGGCGATAATATGGGTTTCATTACAAAAGAAAAATTGCCGGAAGACTGCGAAGTAGTCGAGCTTGGCGGTCATTTGATAAAATCGGGAGATAAAGTTTCGATTGAAAATTCAAACGGCTCCGCAACCGGCGAATCAAAAAAGAAAAAATAACATTAAGTATATTTTTAAATCGTTTTAACCAAAAAACCGCAATAGGATTTCAAAAAATTGCTAAAATAATGAAAAATATTTAGGTTCATAAATTTTTCAATTGAACAAAAAAAGGCGTTATAGGTTTTGGGGTTTTAGCGGTTTATAAAATTATTGGAGAAAAAATGAAAATAATCGAATTTTCCGTCAAACGACCGGTTACAATAACAATGTTCACTTTGATATTAATATTGCTCGGCGTTATATCCTATTTACGAATCCCCATAGATTTAATGCCTGACGTGACATATCCTTCTTTGTCGATAAGAACTACATATTCGGACGTCGCAGCGGAAGAAATTGAAAATACGATAACAAAACCTATTGAAGAAGCTCTCGCGGCTATTGCGGACGTTGAACATATAAATTCTACATCAAGCGAAGGTAGCAGCCGCGTTACTCTGAATTTTTCATGGGGTAAGGATATGGAAAGCGCCGCAGCCGACGTCCGCGAAAAAATAGATAGAGTAAAATCTCAGCTTCCTGAAGATGCGGACGCGCCGGTTTTGTTTAAGTTCGATTTATCCGCTTTCCCGATAATGTTTCTTGGCGTTGAAAGCAATATGAACGCCAACGATTTGCAGGAATATATTGAAAATAAAGTTCAATATAGAATAGAACGAATACCGGGCGTAGCTTCAATAGATATCCGGGGCGGTTATGCAAAAGAAATTCAGATTTTCCTTGATAAAACTAAAATCGAACAATTAAACATTTCGCTTTCGGAAATCGTATCGGTTATAAAATCAAATAATATTAATCAGCCGGCGGGTTACGTAAAAGAGGGAAGATACGATATAATTTTAAGATCAACAGGACAATTTACCGGCGTTGAGGATATTAAAAACAGAGTAATAAAAGTTATTAATGGAATGCCGATATTTGTCAAAGATATTGCGACCGTAAATTTTACTATTGAAAAAGTGAAACAGATTACCAAAATCAACGGGAAACCCGGAGTAAGAATCTCCATTTCCAAACAATCCGGCGCAAATACTGTCGAGGTCGCGGACGCGATAACTGAAGAAATAAAAAGAATTAACGAGGATATGCCGTTTCTGAAAATTTTTCCTTTAATCGACACTTCGAAATATATAAAGAATTCAATTGATTCGGTAAAATCTTCTGCGATATACGGAGCGGTTCTCGCCATATTTGTATTGCTTGTTTTTTTAAGAAATTTCCGTTCTACAATTATTATTAGCATATCCATACCGGTTTCGATAATAGCCACTTTCATACTTATATATAATGGCGGGTTCACGCTGAATATAATGAGTTTCGGCGGTCTTGCGCTTGGTATGGGAATGCTTCTTGATAATTCGATAGTGGTTCTTGAAAATACGTTCAGGCATATTTCAGAGGAAAAACTTGATAAAAAAAACGGCGCTATTGTCGGAGCTTCGGAAGTGGGTTCTGCGATTCTATCTTCGACTTTAACCACAATAGTTGTTTTTCTCCCAATGATTTTTATCACGGGTATGTCCGGAATAATGTTTAAACAGATTGCGTATGTGGTGACTTTTTCTTTAATCTGTTCAATGGGCGCGGCGTTTACCATAGTTCCGATGCTGTCTTCAAAATATCTCACAGTATATAGCGACGAAGATTTAAACAAAAAAAAAACCTCGTTGACCGCAAAATTTTTCTGGTTCACGGAAAAAATATTCAGGCGCATTGATTTTGAATACGGCAATCTTTTAAAATGGTCGTTAAATCATAAAAAAATTGTTATTGGATTTTTTGCGGTTATGCTTGGTTTGTCGCTGCTTTTAATAAAAGGAATCGGAACCGAATTTATGCCTTCTTCGGACGAAGGAGAATTAAGAGTTTCGGTTGAAGGAAACGTTGGAACCAAAGTGGAAATAATGAAAGAACGATTGGAGTTAATAGAAACGATAATTCAAAAAGAGATTAAAGAGGTTGAGAATACGACTTCGTCGGTAGGCGGCGGAGGCGGACCCGGCGGCGACAGCGGGCATACCGGAAACATAAGAATAAAATTATTTGATAAAAAAATACGCAAACGAAGCAGCGAGGAAATAGCGAGAGAATTAAATCAAAAATTGGCTAAAGTCGAAGGAGTAAAATGCAGAATAAGGACAAGTTCCGGATTGTTTATTATGAGAAGAATGTCGAGTGGCGACGATAAATTATCCGTAGAAATAAGAGGGCACGATCTTGATACGGGAAAACAGCTTGCCGAAAAGATGTCAAAACTTTTTGAAAAAGTCGAAGGCATAACTGACGTAAAGGTAAGTAGAGAATCGGGGAGACCGGAAAAACTAATAGTCATTGATTATGAAAAAACCGCGAAACTCGGATTAGATCCGTCGGATATAAATAATTTTATTGATATCGGATTAGGCGGCAAGACCGCGACTTATTTTAGAGCGGAAGGAAAAGAATATAAGGTGCTCGTTCAATTTGATAACGCTGAATACTTTTCGGACAAGGAAATTTTAAATACTTTAATTCCGCTGCCTAACGGCGGAAAAACTCCGCTTGGCAATATTATAAAAATCGAAGAAAAAGAAAGTCCGCTGTCTATTGAAAGAATCGATCAGGAACGCGTTATAACGGTAAGCGCCAACTATCAGTTTCGGGATTTGGGGAGCATTGTCAAAGACGTTCAGAATATTATAAATCATATTCCGACTCCAAAAGATTTTAATATCGTCATAGGAGGCGAATACGAAGACCAGCAGAAAGCGTTTCAAGAAATGATATTTGTGTTCGCTCTGGCTTTAGCTCTTGTTTATATGGTTATGGCGTCTCAGTTTGAATCTCTGCTTGATCCGTTTATAGTATTATTTTCTGTTCCGCTATCGGTTATCGGCGTGATTTTAATACTTGTTTTGACCGACACTCTTTTCAATATTCAGGGATTTATAGGCGCGATAATGCTCGCGGGCATAGTAGTGAACAACGCCATAATACTCGTGGATTATACGAATTTATTGATACGCGAACACAAGATGGATTTGTATGAAGCCGTTATTCTCGCCGGAAGAAGAAGACTCAGACCAATACTGATGACTTCTTTAACTACTATTCTCGGATTGATTCCGCTTGCAATTGGAATAGGGGAAGGAACAGAAATGCAGACTCCGCTTGCCAGAACGGTTTGCGGGGGATTATCGTCGTCTACGCTAATAACCTTAATACTAATTCCGGTAATGTATGTTTTGTTTAACCGGAAATATTTGAAAAAAAATCGCGCGCAGTCTGATACGAACCTGTGACAAAATATTGAAAATCGGGATTTGAGCCGATAAAATTTATTATTTGTTTTAATGAATCGAAAAAAAATATTTTTTTTTGGTTTCCGAATCCGGATAAATCCGCGCCTCGCGGATGGCGCATATTATAAATAAAAATTTTTTGAAAGTTACATGACAATAGTTTTATTATGGTTTTATAATCTTTGTCGCGGAAACCCGAATATATTACGATTATTTTTGAAGCGGCGGAATAATTTGCTTTTACCGCTTTTATGAAATGACCGATAGCTTCGGGATTATGCGAAGCGTCTATAATTATTTGAGGCAATTCGCTGATTTTCTGCATTCTGAAAGGCAATCTTATTTTTTCAATAAATTTTCCGAAATCGATTTTTTGTATTTTGTTTTGTCCTTCGAGCAAAAACAGGGTTTGAACCGCGGCGGCAAAATTAAATTTCTGATATTCAGGCAAATCGTTTAATTCTTTTACGGGAATTTTCAAGACGTCGTTTTTAAAATAAGGAATGCCGCTGATTTCTTTCGTTCCGTAATGATTGCCGTATATAAAAAGTTTTTTATTGATTAGATTATTTGTCTTTAAAAATTTTACCGCTATTTGTTTTTTATAATAATTTAAATTTCCAATGATTCGATATTCGGAATTCTTCAGGATATCAAGCTTTTCTGCCGCTATTGATTTTATATTATTTCCGAGATATTCAGAATGATCTTTGGATATGGATGTTACGATTGAAACCAAAGGTTTGGTAACATTTGTAGCGTCGAGCCGTCCGCCGAGTCCTGTTTCTAAAACCGCGATACTGATTTTTTGGTCGGCGAAAAATTGAAACATTAAAACCGAACAAAATTCAAACTCGGTCAAATATGTTCCGGTTTCAGATAAAATTGAAATGATTTTTCTGGCGGTAAAAACAAGTTCTTTGTCCGATATATTTTTTCCGTTAATCGATATTCTGTCGTTGTATTTTAAAATTTCCGGAGATACGAATAATCCGGTTTTATAACATGAGCGTTTTAAAAGTCCGGCTATAAACAAAGCGGTCGAACCTTTTCCGTTTGTTCCCGCAATGTGAACGGATTTGTATTTTAATTGAGGGTTGCCGAGTTTGCCTAAAACAATCTTTATCCTTTCAAGCCCCGGTTGAATTTTGTGTTTGGATAGAGAATCTACAAAACGGAAAAAATCTTTTATTGATTTAATCATTTTTTTTTAAAAAATATGATTGCGAATATTTATTGCCGATTGATTTATAGATTTGAAGTTCGGGAAAAAACGAGATTAACTCGGCAAAATCATTTTTTGAAAAAGCGTGTTTTACTCCGAGATTTTTTATATTTTGACAGTCGGTATAATCGGAAACATACAATACTGCGCCGTTTGTTAAAGACTCGGAACACAATTTGATGAAATTTTTTTTGCCTTCCGCGTTTAATTCGGAAAGAAGAAAACTGCAGAAACCGAAATTTACCGAATTTGATTTTAATCGCGTTTCAACAGATAAATCCGTTTCGATGATTTCAATTTTATGCGACAATTTTTTTTTAGAAGACGTTTTAATTATAAAATCGAGGCGGCGGTCGTCTTTGTCGAGCGAATATAAAACGCGGCAGTTTTTTAAACCGACAAGTTTCATCGAATAATAACCGTAACCGCAACCGAAATCAGCGGCGGAGAAATACCCGCTATCGGGAAATCCTATGGTTTTGAAAATAAAACATGGTTTTAATTCTCCGATAATGCATCTTAAAAAAAAACGGAGATAATATTTTTCAAAACATTTGTTGGTTATAAAATCGTTCATAATCTTACGTTGACGCCGTTTTCAAAAAGATATTGTTTTATTGATTTGACGCTGTATTCTTTATAATGAAAAATGGAAGCCGCGAGAACCGCGCTTGCCTTTCCTTTTGTCAGTCCTTCCAGCAAATGAGTTTTATCTCCGGCTCCGCCCGAAGCTATTACCGGTATTTTAACCGAATCCGAGACGGACGCGGTAACTTCCAAATCATATCCGTTTTTTACGCCGTCCCTGTCCATACTTGTTAGAAGAATTTCTCCGGCTCCTCTGTTATACGCTTCCTTAGCCCAGACTATCGCGTCGATTCCCGTCGCGGTTCTGCCTCCGTGAGTGTAGACTTCCCATCCGTCGCAGTCTTTTTTTTTTTTACAGTCTATTGCGGTAACAATGCACTGAGAGCCAAATCGTTTTGCTCCTTCGTTTATTAAATCCGGATTTAAAACGGCTTGAGTGTTTATTGAAATTTTATCGGCTCCGGCTTTTAACAGGTTTTCAATATCTTGAATCTTTTTTATCCCCCCTCCTACGGTGAAAGGAATAAAAATAGTTTCAGCTACTTTTTTAACGACGTCTATGATTATATTTCTTTTTTCATAAGACGCGGTGATATCTAAAAAAACAAGCTCGTCGGCTCTGTCTGCGTCGTATGTTTTGGCGCATTCTACAGGGTCTCCGGCGTCGCGCAAATTTATAAAGTTAGTTCCTTTTACGACCCTGCCCTCGTTCACGTCGAGACAGGGGATAATTCTTTTAGCGAGCATATTTATTTTCCATTAAAACTTTTTTTATACTCAAATACGATTAAAAAAACTGTCAAATTTTTAAAAAACTTTTAGAAATATTATAGTAAAAATTAAATAAAAATTCAATTAAAATTTTAAAATTGGACTTATTCAAAATCCTTATGCGATTTTCGGATTATAACGTCTTTGAAAAATTGCGATTTTGATTTGAAATTATTGGAACAATTTCCGACTGCGCTCTTCTGATGGGTCGAGTTCACGAAAATAGAAAAAGCCAACCTCGAACAATAATTAACAAAATAATAAAAAATAAAAAATCCGTGTAAATCTGTTAAATCTGTAATCAATCAGCGTTAAAAAACATCTTAACACAGATGTAAATAGATTAAACTGATTTAACGGATGCGGTTATTTGATATTTGTAATTAAAAATTCATAATTACAGTAAAACTGTTTTTTGTCCGATGTTTTGCTTCCAATGCCTAATATTTTAATTCGCGTTATTTTTTTTAACGCTATACTATACTGTTTAAAAGCAATAATGAAAAAAGAATAAATACTAAGCCAATAATAATCTTTGACAAGAAGACATTTTTTTCGCTGAATTCAGATAACTTATTTTGAAACGAAAAACCTAATAAAGTAAAAACAAGCAAAACAAAAAGCGGGATAATAAAAGCAAACACATAAAGACCCAGCATAAGATACGCGTTAAAGGAAAGTTCGGGAATTTTTACGGCATACATAATAACCGGCAGATACATTTGACCTGTGCATACGAATTCGATAACAGAAATTAAAAGTCCTGATATAAAAGCCGAAAAATAATAATATTTAGAAAACTTCTGATTACGGATTAGATTATGAATTTTAAGTTTTAAAACGGAAGGAAGCTGCAAAATAATTTTTCGGCGTTTATTGAATTTTGCATAATAAGCGTCTATAAAGGAAAGCAATCCTAAAAAAAAACATATTGCGGAAGTAGAAAAATATAAAGATTTAGTAAGAACCGGAAGGAATGAAACAGTTTTAATAAATTTTAAAAAACCTGCGCCAATCGAGAAATAGGCGATAAAAATTCCGGTTGAAAATAAAACGCCTGTGAAAAAAATCTGTTTTCTGGAGCGTTTAAGATAATTTAAATAAGCTATAAAAAAAACAAGGGTTGCAAAAGCGCATGGATTAATTCCATCGATAAAACCGGCGGATATTACAGACCAGAAACCAAATGAAAGAAAAATATTTTTCAAATTATGAGATTTTAATCCGAATTCAATTGGGTTAGCGGGTTTTAGGATTGTTTTTGAAACCGGAGAAGCCAAAAGATTTTGAAGCGAATTTTGGATATCAGATTTATTATTAAAAAATTTATTTTTATAAAAGACAACGAATTTATTGTTCCAGTCTTCGAAAGGAACGTTATAAGCTTTATACAAAATATTTAAAAGTTCAATATTTTCCGGTTCAAAGATATTGTATTTAATCAAGGAAACATAAGGATAGCATTTTAATTTATTTTCAATAATACGGCAAACTTCCACGCATTCCGGACAATTCGGAGTATAAAAAAAATATAACGAATTGTTATTGAAATTTAATTTAAAAAAACCGGTTTCATGCGAAAGTTTAACAGCCGGAGAGACGGCAGAATTTGATTGGGAACTCAGATTTTGATTAATATCAGAACCGCTATTAAATAAATTAAGGTTATTAGAAGATTCGTGGTTTTGAATTATATTATTAATATTTTTAAACAAGAATATTGTACAATCGAAAATATCGTTTTCCCACAAATAAAATGACGCGATATTTTGTAAATCCGGATTTAAAAAATTCTGTTTTGAATTTGAAACAAAATCATATGCAATAATTATTTTTTGATTATCTTTTAATAAAACATAGCCGAAAGCAAAGACGGAATAACCATTAATTCTATGTAAAGGCGAAAGTTTTTTTTTAGTAATAAAAGTAATAATAACAGGATTATTATTATCGATTTGATTTTTATAATCGTCAAAAGAAAAAACAGGGTTTTGTTCCGAATCCGAAGAAGATAAAACAATTTCTTTCATATCTAATTGTAAATTTTTCGACTGAAGATAAGAGGATATTCCGCCGCTAATATCATAAGACTCTGGTTTGCCTTCAAGCGAGCATATGCATTTGTAAATGAAAGTAGAAAGACCTGCAACCGCAACTTTTTGCGGAACTGACGAGTCAAACAAGGAATGAAAATCAAGAAACTGCGCGGCTGCGCTAAAATGGCTTGATTTAACCCAAGTAATCCATTTGGGTTTAAAATGTTTTACGGGTTCGGAAAAATTTATAATTTTATAATCAATAATACTTTCCGAATCAAGACGAGTGATTTTAAAAACCGAGTCTGAATTTATTACAGATTGCCATTTTGAAAATTCCCGATTAGTTCCGGCAAAAAGTAAAACATTGAAAGAAATTATAAAAAAGAATATATGAATTAAAAATAAAAAAATAGATTTCATAAATCAACGTTAATAAGTAAAATTAGTTTTTATGAAAATTTTCGGAAAAATTTCATTATTCAAGCTCCAGTAATCTTTATTATAATTGATATAAGAATTTCCGGTAATTTCTATTGAACGGGCAATAATCGAGCCGTTTAAATTAAGATTATCAGCGCAATAAAAATTTTGATTTGACAGAATTATCGCTTTAATAGAATTAGACGCTCCTTTGACAGTAATATTACCGGCTGCAATTATAAAAGGAAAATTACCGGACGCTTTAAACCCTATATTGCCGGCAAACTCAAGATTACCGTTAACTATCAGAGCGCAGTTAACAAAATTGCAATTACTTGCGTCAAGACCGTTATTGACAAAAATTATTTTATTTTCAAAATGAGAATTATCAAGGCGATACTCAGGAATGAAAGTAAGAGAATCATATTCGGCGATATCTTTCAAATCAGGAAATTTGAATTCAAAAAAATCGCGGCGTTCAAAAATATTATCAGAAATATTCGGATTGTAATTTTTAACGAATTTGGATGTGATAATGTTTCCGTTTATTATTACGGATTCTCCGATATTTATTATATCGTTTGATTTTATATGACCTGAAACTTCGGTTTTTCCATCGAGCAAAATTTCACCGTCTGAAAAAAGCGAATAAAGGATTGGAGACTGAACGCAAAATTCTTGTTCGACCGAAGAAAAATTGCCGGAACCAAATCCCGTTGATTTTATTTTTATGCGTTCGGGAAATAAAATTCTTTCAGAAAGAATTTTGTAATAAAAATTTCCAAATTTTACTTTTAATTCAGGCGAAATATTTGTTTTGCTCTCCCATTCAAAATCGTTTTTCCATCGGTGAAACGCGTCGGAAAGTCCGGATTCGGCAATCGAGCGCGAGATAAGTTTATTTCGTTTTAAGATATAAGATTTATAAATTATGGGCGTCCGCATCATAACGGCAATTAAAGGAATAGTAATAATAACTCCAATAATCAAGACAGTAAACAAGACGTTTCCGCGATTATGATACCTTATAAAAATATCAGTTTTAAGCGAATGAGAATTAAAATACCCAATTAATTTTTTAAAGCGTAATTTCTTAAACATAATCCTGTAAAATATGTAGTATTAGAATTTAATAATTTTAATTTAAATATTATATGCCTTGTCAGCGGAGGGGATTTGTCAAAATAAAATTCGAGAAACTGAATTTTATCTGAAATAATTTTATCGTCCGCTATAAGATTATTTGATTCGACCGTTATAAAAATATAATTTTTTTCCGATAAATCTTCGGAATTAAACTCGTTTTTTTTAAGAGTAAAATTAGTCTGATTTCCGTTTGCGATAAAATCCGCGGATTTAATACGGTTAAAAAGTTCTTCAAAAATTTTATCTTTTTCGGAAAGAGAATCGATATTGTTTTGCAGTTTGCGGAAATTTGAATTAGCCGTAAATAAAAGTTTGTAGGAGTAAAGCGAACACATCCCCAAAATAGCCGCAACCACTAATAATTCTATAAGAGTAAATCCATTAATTTTCATAATTATTCAGTCATAACAAAAGGCAAATCAATTAAAGATTTCTTGTTTTTAAAAACAGTTATAGAAACGGAGGCGTATCCCGAATCTGAAACTGTGTTCACGATATTATTGTATTTGTCCGGAACGACTTTTTTAACCAGAATTTTAACATAGAAATTATTATATGCGTCAATAGAATTTCCAAAGATATCCGCCGCTTGTGAATTATAATTATTGTAATCAAATGCGGTATTAAAATTTATTCTGAAATTATTTTCGTTATCAGATTCAGGAATATTTTCAAAAGAAGATTTTAAAGGTTTGGACAAAATTTCTTCCTTAAAATTATTTGCGATATCTACCGCTATGTTTAATTCTTCGGCTTTATGAAACGCTTTGAAATTATAAGAATAGAGATTATAAATCCCGAGGAATAATAACGATGTTATAGAAAGAGTAATCAATAATTCAACGATAGTAAAAGCATTTTTCATTTTTATATTTTTGTTATTAAATTTTTAGCTTTATTCTTTATTCGCGTAGATTAGCGTAGATTAGCGGGGGATATTTTTCTCCCGCGAATTATCGCGAATTTCCGCGAATTTTAAGAAATCATTTTAAACCGCAAATTAAATTTATAAATTTTAATAAATTTTATAAAAGCAATCTTTAATCATTTAAAATATTCTGTTAACCCATAACATTATTTGGGTTAAATTTCTTTATTCTGTCTATGTCGGTTTATTCGCGGTAAAATTTAACCACGAATCTAACGAATCAAACGAATCTATTTCAAACGCCGAATTTTTAAATCGTTATATCATATTTTTTCAACCGCTAAATAAAATCGACTTTATATTTTAATATAATGCTTTTTTATTTTATTCTTTATTCGCGCCGATTCGCGTAGATTAGCGGGGGAAATTTTTCTCCCGTGAATTTTCGCGAATTTCCGCGAATCATAAACTAATATACAAATGTATATTTCACTAAAATTATAGAATGAATTACTGCGTCTGCAGTTAGAAAATATTTTTTATAGTTTAAAATTAAAATCTATTTTTTTATTAGCGCAGATTCGCGTCGATTAGCGGGGAAATTCTTCTCCCGCGAATTTTCGCGAATCTACGCGAATTTCAAACACAAATCTAAATAATATCTTTATAATTTATAATAATAAAAAAATTTCTTAAATGTTTGATTTAAATTATTCCGTTAACCCATAACATTATTCGGGTTAAATTTCTTTATTCGATCGATTCGGTTTATTCGCGGTAAAATTTAACCACGAATATTACGAATCAGACGAATCTGTTTCAACCCGGATAATGCAATAAAAAAAATGAAGTTTTTGGGTTAAAACGCCACAATCTCAAAAATTTTTATTTTTTAATTATTCTCAAACGCTCTAATTTTTTCTTATATTTTTGTTATTAAACTTTTAGCTTTATTCTTTATTCGTTTTTATTCGCGTAGATTAGCGTAAATTAGCGGGGATAATAATTTTAAAAATATAATCTAAAAACGCCAACATCGTTATAATCCGGCAAACCGCTTAAAGTTAAAGTTTTATGATATTTTTCATCAAACGAGACCACTGTAATTTCAGCGGGTTCTTCAGCGTATTGAATAATTATTGTCAAGGCGCCCTTAAACATTTTATTGAAATCAGAATATCTGATCGTTACAGGAATATCGCCGAGTTCAATATAATCAATGTTGTTCTTGATTTCAAAACCTTTTCGATTGTTATCAAAAATTGTTTCATTGCCTGATTTTAAATCTTTAAATTTCACTGAAAATTTCAAAGTTTGATTATTCTGCATTATTATCAACTCCCTCAATATTTTTAATAATTCGCGGAGTAATAAAGAATGTAAGCTCAGTTTCTTTGTTGCGCTTAGAAGATTTAGAAAAAAATTTTCCAAAAACGGGAATAGAACCAATCAATGGAATTTGTTCAGTGGCGTTTGTTTTATCAATTGTTTTCAATCCGCCGATAATGACGGTTTCGCCTTCCTTAAGAATCAAATTAGTCGAAGCCGTTTTTTTACTGATGGTGGGCAATTCGCTTGCGGACGCCTGACCGCTTGAAGAAGAAACCTCGGTATGGATATCAACATTAATTTGGTCGGAATTTATACTCGACCAAGGTCTGATTTTAAGAAAAATTCCCGAAGGGATTTTTTCCACCTGATTAAGCGGCACGCTTGCATTAGCCGAGGGTATAGTGATTCGAAAATTTTCTTCTCTGCCAACAATTATCGAAGCTTGTTTTCCGCTTTTAGTTGCGATTTTAGGACTTGCTTTCACTTCCACCAAACCTCTATTTTCAAGGGCGGCAAGAGTTATGGAAAATTCTTTACTTAAACGCGTTACCGAATTATAAGTAAAACTCGTTCCGGTAAGAGGCGCATAAATAGCTGAAATTTTATTATCTTTTGTTTCAAGAGCGTTTAGACCAAGTTCTTTTTTAGCTTCGTCGGAGATTTCAGCGACAAGAATTTCAATCATAATCTGAGCCGGTTTAACGTCAAGAATATTTATCATATTCTGCATTTTCTCAAGCATTTCAGGGGTTCCTGAAACAAAAACAGCATTTTGTTCGTCAATAATTTTCATTGAATAATCAGGGAGATTAGAAGGCAGTAAAGACAAAAAATCTTTAGCTTCAATATATTTTAAAGGAAAGATTTTTTGATCGTTTTGTTTATCAATTATATTAAGGAATTTCGCAAATTCGTTGTGGACGTCTTCGGTAGCGGTAAGTATGACTGAATTTATTTCGGAAAGATATTTCATATTTGCGGCAGAAAATGATTTTGGCAAAATATTCAACAGCTGTTTAACGGGATAATGATTAAGTTTATAAGTAATTCTCTTATTAAATAAATCCGATTCATTTTGTTCGGCTGCCGGACTTCCGATAAATAAAATTTTTTGGTTATCGTCAAATTTATAAGTCAAAGGCGTATTTTTAAGCAAATATTCAAGGGCTTCGTTAAGAACCGTATTTTTAAGTTGAATATTAATTTTAGATTTTATATCTTTAAATAATACCAAACTATAACCGGTCTGGGCAGATATTTGTCTGAGCGCGGTTTCAAGGTCTCCGTTTCTAATATCCGCCGTAACAAGATTATTCCTAACGGTAACAGGAATTTTAAAACCTTCGTTGTCTTTAATAATTTTATAAATGTTATCGTATTTTAAAAGTTTTAATCCGTAAATTTCAAGGAAGGTATTCATACCTCTTTCAAACTCAATATTTTTCAAATTAATGGTTACGTCCTGTTTTATGGAATTTTCAATAATAATATTTTTGCCTGTTTTTTTAGCGAGCTGATTTATAATTTCAATAATATCCGTATTAACCGCTTCAATAGCGATATAATCTTTTTCATCGTCATAGACAATATTATATTTTGGTTTAACAGGATAAACCTTTATATAGTTATTATCTTGAGTGATTGAAAGTCCGTTTTCATTTAATATTTTAATTAATCCCGAAAGAGGATCCACATTATTTATATGAGCGGTAATTTTAATATCGAGCGGCTGACTTGTGATAATATTCAGATTAGTTTGAACGCTCACCGCCCGCAAAATTTCATTTATCGGAATATTGTCGGAATGAAGCGTAAGTTTGTTGTCGATGATTTTTATATAAGGATTTTCCTTAATAACTGAAACCGAAAAAATATTATCTTTTTCGGAAATCTTAAAACCGTTAGCGTTAAGAAAAGAGTTTAACGCAGTTTTAAGAGGAACGGACGACAACCGAATGGAAAACCTGCCTGAGACGTCTTTATCAGGAACAATATTAATATTGTAATTAACGGAAATAGCTTTTAAAATATCAGAAATCTCCATATTAACAAAATCGAAGGTTACCGGAAAATTCAATTCATCGGATTTTACTGGAATAACCCAAATAACAAAAACGAATAAAAGCGCCGATAATATATTTACATAGCGCATACTCTTAATACCTCTGAAATAGAAGTTTCTCCGCATTCGACTTTTTGCAGTCCGTAATCGAATAATGTTGTCATTCCGTTTTTAACTGCGGCGTCTCTTATTTCCGATGCGGACGACGTTTTACAAATAAGTTTTCTTATTTCATCATTAACGGGCATAAGTTCAAATATTCCGGATCTGCCGCGATACCCGGTGTTTTTACAGAATGAGCAACCTGCGCCGCGATAAAATTTATTGATATTTTTTTTTGAAACGCTTAAACGGTTAATAGTTAGCAAAGTTTTATTATCGGGTGAAAATTCGGTTTTACATTTTGGACAAATTAATCTTACAAGACGCTGAGCCGCAACTCCAATGACAGACGACGCAATTAAATAATTTTCGATACCCATATCGATTAGTCTGATAACCGCTCCGGCTGAATCGTTCGTATGAACCGTAGAAAAAACGAAATGTCCGGTCAGAGCGGATTGAATCGCTATTTTAGCGGTTTCGGAATCTCTGATTTCGCCGACGAGAATTATATCAGGGTCGTGCCTTAAAATCGAACGCAGACCTGCGGCAAAAGTGAGTCCGATTTTGGGTTTAACCTGAATCTGCTGAATGTTTGGAATCTCGTATTCTATAGGGTCTTCGATAGTAATAATTTTTTTTTCAGATGCGTTCAAATGAGTCAAAGCCGAATAAAGGGTAGTTGTTTTACCGCTTCCAGTGGGACCGCTGACAAGTATTAAACCGTGAGAATGATTAATAAGTTTATATATTTCCTCAATAGTCCAAAGTTTTCATTGTAAAAACAATCAAGAAATTTTTTCAAAGACA
>ERZ795059.2383-NODE-2383-length-19520-cov-7.938659_pt1 | contig 19520 bp, 16 predicted proteins | sample MGYA00375143_ERZ795059 | MGnify/ENA primary metagenome ERZ795059 (study PRJEB30188, sample SAMN05720168) | activated sludge metagenome | isolation source: Anaerobic digester | place: USA | collected 2015-01-07 ... | reverse complement strand
TACGGAAGTTGCTTTGGATGAAATTAAGCTCAACAATATTTGAGTTTTCGGGTTTAGGTATTAAGGCTTATTTTTAGCCTAAAATAGAACCTCGAAATGAAAAAGAATTTCTCCATCCTCGCCATTACACTGCTATTTCTGGCAGCATTTAGTTTTTCTGCGGAAGCTCAATTTGTAAAACCAGATACGCTTTCACGTTGGAAGAAAAAGTTAGTGTTTAATCTCAATGTTAATCAGGCCGCGTTCTCTTCAAACTGGAAAGCAGGGGGAATAAACTCCATTGGTATCAATGGTCTTTTTAATTATACTGCAAACTTCAAGGACGGAAAACGTTCATGGGATAATCAGATCGGTTTCATCTACGGATTTGTAAACAACTCTGGTCAGGGTCAACGAAAAACACTTGATCGTGTATACCTTGATACCAAGTATGGTTATGAACTGAATAAAAATTGGGGGATATTCACTTCACTTAACTTTCTTTCACAATTTAGTGCCGGTTATAAATATGAGAAAGATATAAATGGAGTAGAGCAATCTATTTTAATTTCTGATTTCTTGGCGCCTGCGTTTATTACATCTGCCACTGGTTTAGAGTATCATCCGGTTGATTATTTCTACGTTCGTATTTCCCCTTTTGCTCCTCGTGTTACAATTGTGAGAGATAATAATGGAAGATTTGATGCAGTTGATCCGGCAGCACCTTACGGTGTTGAAGTAGGAGAGTCTACTCGTTTTGAGTGGTTGGCTTTTCAATTGACTTCAGAGTTTACCAAAGACATTGCAAAGAACCTCAATTTGAAAGCCCGTTACCTGATGTATGCTAACTATGAGACGCTGGAATTAAAAACAATTGACCATCGCCTTGAAGTAATGATCAATGCAAAAGTAAATAAATTCATTACCGTTGGCTTGGGTGGCATTTTGCTTTATGATTATGATCAGGATGCTGGCGCACAATTCAGCCAGCTCTTTAATTTTGGATTTGCCTACAGCTTCCAGAACTACGAAGAGCCAAAATAACTTCAAACAAAAGCCCGGATGAGACCGGGTTTTTTTATGCCCTCTTAACTTGATCAGAATCAAAGTAAGGCAATCACCTTATTATCTTACTTTTACTTTATAAACTTCTTTTTATGTCGAAAGAAAAATTCATTGAAGCGATAAATAAATCATATACCATTAAAGGTGCATCCATCTACCTTGGTGCGGGTATCTTACAAGGAGAGATTATAGCCGATGCAAAAGTTAGTCTTCCCCTTCGGATGATGACACGGCATGGTTTGGTTACTGGTGCGACAGGGTCGGGTAAAACGCGAACACTTCAATTAATTGCTGAACAATTATCGGCAGCCGGAGTACCTGTTTTTATGCCGGATATGAAAGGAGATATTTCGGGCATATCGAAAGAAGGTATTGCAAACGATAAAATAACAGAGCGAGCGACAGCATTAGGAATTAATTTTACCCCCTCTGCTTTTCCAACTGAAATTTATTCCTTGAGTGGAAAGTTAGGAGCGCAAATGCGTGCAACCGTAACAGAGTTTGGTCCGATATTGCTCAGCAAGATTTTAGAATTGAATGACACTCAAACCGGTGTGTTGAATGTATTGTTTAAGTATTCAGATGATAAAAAATTACCTATTGTTGATTTCAGTGATTTAAAAAAAGTTCTCAATTACCTTACGGAAGGACCGGGAGCAGCCGAGATAAAAAATGATTACGGTAAAATTTCTTCAGCGACATCTGGAACGATTTTGCGTAAAATAGTCTCTCTTGAACAACAAGGCATCAATCAGATTTTTGGTGAAACTTCTTTTGAGGTAGATGATCTTTTTGAAAAGGTGGATGGAAAAGGAGTAATTAGTTTGTTGAACGTTTCGGATGTTCAAAATCAACCGGCCGTATTTTCTACTTTCTTACTCGCACTGTTGGCAGAACTCTATCAGCGTTTGCCCGAAGCCGGAGATTTGGATAAACCCAAATTGATTTTCTTTTTGGATGAAGCACATTTACTTTTTAAAGACGCTCCAAAGGCATTTATGGATCAGATCGAGCAGGTAATACGATTGATCAGATCAAAAGGTGTAGGTATTTTCTTCTGTACACAAGTAACACAAGATGTGCCGGCTTCGGTATTATCTCAATTGGGAAATAGAGTGCATCATGTTATTCGTGCCTTTACACCCAATGATGCAAAGGCATTGCGAGAGACCGTAAAGACTTTTCCGAAATCAGAATTTTATGACCTGGAACAACAGTTCACACAACTCGGAACAGGTCAGGCTTTCATAACGGTTCTCAATGAAAAAGGAATTCCCACCGAGACAGTAGTGACACACTTAGCTCCTCCTGCTTCTGTTATGGGGCCATTGGATGAGGGTGATTACAAACAACTTTTAAATAGTTCTGACTTTTATAAGAAGTATAAGGATGCAGTCGATCCGAAGAGCGCGTTTGAATTATTGAACGATCGCATCACGCAGCAACAGGAAGAGAAGGTAGCCAAAGAAGAATCTGAACCTGCATCGCGATCAACCTCCAGGAAACAAGAGAAGTCAACCTTTGAAGAGGTAATCTCGTCACCCGTTGCCAAACAGGTAGGTCGGGAATTAGTACGTGGAGTTTTTGGAGTCTTGTTCGGAACGACTACAAGACGATCAACGAGCAGAAGAAAGGGAGGAATTTTTTGAATAAAAAAAAGTCCGACTTGATGAGAAGCCGGACTTTTTTATTGAATTGTTTTCTATGACTGATACGCTGGCTTATGATCATGATTCATGCCGGCATTTGATTCTATTTCCCTGATAACTTTATCAGCGCGTTTCTGCGCCAACTTCTTTTTGTATTCAAACCATTTCTCTTCGCTCACTTTACGCATAATGTTGTCTATGGTGCGTTGTACGGTAAGATTCCAGACGCCCTTCAATGTCATTGGTATTCCATGGGCAAGCGTTCGTACAGAAAGACCGAAGCCGCCTGTAACATATTCGATGTGATGCCAGTAGCCGCTTGGCATGAACAAGGTATCACCATGTTCTAAAATGGTGGTAACACCTTTAACATATTTCAATCCCGGATAGGTATCAAAATCAGGATGATCAATATCGACAGTGGAGTGAACATTAAAAGGTAAACGATACAAAAGTTTGGATTGAGAAGGAGCGAACAATACCACTCTTTTCTTTCCATGGAATTGAGTGAGGAAAACGTTACTCATATCAATATCCTGGTGCATCCGTGTAATGGATTTTGGCGGACCAAAAAACATGAACGGAATTTTCACATATCGTTTCACAATATCAGGATATCCAAAATCTTTTAGCAACTCAGGCTTATGTTTGAAAACCGGAAACAAAAACAGGCGCAAATCGGTTGGCTCACGCTCAATCAAGGCAAGGTATTCATCAAAACGCATGGTTGCATTTGGAATCTGAAGCGTTTTCGAGAGATCTTCCTTTCTATTTCCGAATAACCCCACTTCAATATCGCCCATCGATTGCTTGAAGAAATCCATGGTCCATTTTGTATAAGCCGGATATTGTTTCCACAAACCGCGCAAAACTACCGGCTTTTGTGGCTTGTAGTACTGTTTAAAGAATTCTTCCCGACTAATCGATGTGCCGTCTACAACGGGAATGGGCGTCTGTATATCAAGTGCCATAGGTATCGTTTCTAAAACTTCACAAAATTAAGGGAACATTCAATTTGAGCAACGCATTGAATTCGAAATTATTTTACGCAAGTGTGTGCTGAGGGTTCAGTTAAAAGTCGGTATCAAGCCCTAATCGGTCTTTCATCTCTTTTAATAACGGGTTTTTTTCCAAAAGGAAGTCAAATTTGTCACGATCGGTATATTTCATTTTCTTCTGATCCATTTCGCGAAGCTCCCCGGTGAGGTTAATTGAATTGTTTTTTAGCTTTTCACGTAAGTAAGTGGTTAGTTCACTTTTCAAACCGGTCAACATGGTTTCCTGAACAGGATTAAGCAAATGAACAACCACTTGCGTTTCCTTTAGCTCAATGGGCTGTGACAACATTTGAAATTCTGCCTGGAATTTTTTCCGTTGCTCAGCAAAATCTTTCCAGACAAGTTGAAGGGAGTCAAGTGTAAAATCCTGATCAGATTCCCTTTTAATTTCTAATGTGGCTTTATCTTCTTCTTTCTTCGGCTCAACTTTTAATAAGTTGGTAAGCTTAACGGTTGTCTTTGGAGCAGTTTTGAATCTGGACTTTTCAGCAAAATCAGGTTTTGAAGTAACGGTCGGAGCAACAGCAGGGGAGGAGGATGTATCCGCAATTCTAGACTTTACTTTTTCTTCGCTTGATGGAGCAGAAGCCTCGGACGTTTCAGCTTCTGATTCTTCAGATGCTACACTACTTTTTTTTTTAATCCATCTTGTTGATGGTTTACCTGGTCAAGCTGAAGCACTGCTCCAACATGGGCCATCTTCATCAGCGCAAGCTCAACGGAGAGCCGCTGATTTTTGCTGCTCTTAAAATGAATGTCGCATTGGTTGCCAATGTTTAACCATGTGAGCAACAAGGAAGGTGATACCGCTTTTGCCTGTTCAGCATATTTTCTTCGCACGCTATCCGGAACTTCCATTAATTGTGTGGTGCGTTCATCTTGCGACACTAATAAATTTCGCAAGTGTTCGCTCAGGCCAACGATAAAGTTGTGTCCGTCAAAACCTTTTCGCAGTACTTCATCCAATAATAACAAAGGTTGGGTATGATGTTTTGCACGTAAAGCATCTACCACCTGGAAGTAATAATCATAATCCAGAATGTGGAGGTTGCTTAAAGTATCTTTAAAGGTAACGCCCTTGCCGGCAGAGTAGGTCACCATCAAATCAAAAATAGAAAGCGCATCGCGTAAAGCGCCATCTGCTTTTTGCGAAATTAAATGCAGGGCTTCAACTTCGGTTGGAATGCTTTCGGTATCAGCAATCTTTTTTAAATGATTGGCGATATCACTGATTTGAATTCGATTGAAATCAAAAATCTGGCAACGCGAAAGAATGGTTGGAATTACCTTATGCTTCTCAGTCGTTGCTAAAATAAAAATGGCATACGATGGCGGTTCTTCCAAAGTCTTCAAAAATGCATTGAAGGCAGCGTTGGAAAGCATGTGAACCTCATCGATGATATACACTTTAAAATTTCCAAATTGAGGAGGGTATCGAACTTGCTCAATCAGGTTACGGATATCTTCTACTGAATTGTTTGACGCGGCATCCAATTCAAAAATATTGAGCGAATTGGTATTTGCTTTTTCTTCAAACCCATTGATGAGGCGTGCAACAATCCGCGCGCAGGTAGTTTTACCTACACCACGCGGTCCGCAGAACAAAAGTGCCTGCGCCAGTTTATTATTGTCAATGGCATTTTTGAGCGTGGTGGTAATGTGCTCCTGGCCTACTACTTCATCGAAGCCAGTGGGGCGGTATTTACGAGCCGAAACAACAAAATTTTCCATCGGGGTGAAATTAGTAGTTAATCGTTAATGGTTAATCGTTAATCGAATAATTCCTGATTTTTTTATACATGAAATTATAATGCCGTTTAGTTAAACCTTTCTTGATGGCCTTCTCCCAATGAAGCGGAACAAGCTGATTTTTCCCCATCCAGAAGTGAGGATGTCAGCGGATATTAAGTTAAGCACATTGAATTGTCCTGTTTAAAACCATCAGGCCCTACATAAGATATACGATGGCTTATCGTATATTTGTCTTAAATTAATTTGATATGAAAATAACAGCCTTGCTTCCAGATGAGATTGTTAATGAGGTAAAAAAATTAAGCGGTGGAAAAAATATTACTGAAAGCATCCTCATTGCTTTACAGGATTACATTGCCCATCAAAAAATCCGAAAATCCATCCAAAAGGTAAAGGATAAACCACTTCAATTTAGAGATGACTTTACAGCCGAAAAGGTACGTTCATTAAATCGTGAGCTTTGATTGTTGTAGACACTTCAATTTGGATTGATTTTTTTCGTAGGGTTGACCCGATTTTAGAAGAGAAGCTAATAGAATACCTTGAACACAGACAGATTTATGGTGTTAGCGTAGTCTTCGGAGAACTTCTTCAAGGTGTTCGTGACGAACAGGAAGAGAAATTGATACTTGAATATTGGAAGAACTTGCCGAAAGCAAATGAGGACAGTTTGTTTATCGATGCGGGTAGACTATCATTTAAACATAAATTATATTCTAAAGGTGTTGGGCTCATTGATTGTTTCATAATTGCAGCTGCAAAATCCAGCCAATCCGAAATCTGGACACACGACAAGAAGCTTTTGCAAGCCTATCAATTGGTACGATGATTCTCCGAAACTTTTTTAAGCTTATATTTGTCTCCCTTTTGAATTCCACACCCGTGAAGCTCAGAAGTGTTCTTTGAAATTGAAAGAAGTTAAAGTTCCCGTTATCTTGGTGTATGGTGCATTACCATCAACGAATAACGATTAACCATTAACCAATTTCTGGGGTCGACCGGTTTTGACAGGATGCGTGATGACGTGTGCAAGCATGCAGGCTCATGGAATGAGAGCCTTGAAAGATAGTTCCAAACCATACTTGGCGAGTCTAACTACGCCATGGCTGCTTAATTTATCCGATAGGGTAAATTAGCCTCGTCCCGATAAGATCGGGAAAGCCATCATCGCTCAGCATTGTAGTTTTGCAGGTGCTGATGAGCGGTGTCGTAATGCAGAACTGCTCCGTGTGATGATACTAAGCACGGTTAAGACAAGTAAATAAGGAGTGGTTTAGGTTGTTGCCTGCCTTGCTGTTCCCGACAATCAAAGTCAACTAAGCATGTAGAAAGTACGTCTTTATCTTCTCTGGACGAGGGTTCGATTCCCTCCGACTCCACTCTATCACTATCAAACAAAAGTAAAAGCTCGAATCCGTAATGAATTCGAGCTTTTTTGTTTTATAGACCTATCAAATCATTCATCTTTTCGCAGCCGTTAAGGCGGAAATTCGGTGCACTTGAAAATTGAAAAACTGAGTGCACCGAATTACACCAAAAGCTCTTGAATATCAATGAGTTCAGAAACTGCACATCTTGAATTCGAGAGTAGAAAAAATCAATTTTCTAACCTTATTCGGTGCACTTTATGAGCGACATGATCAAAGTTCTTTTCTATGTCAGGAAATCAAAAACAACAACTACTGGACTATCTCCAATTTACCTTCGCGTAACAGTTGATGGTCAACGTTTTGAAACTGCATCATCACGCTTTATCGAAATGAGTAAATGGTCACAAGACGCGGGGAAAGCAATTGGAAGCACGAAGGAAGCGAAGGAACTCAATGAATTTTTGAATGTCTTAAGAGCAAAAGCTTTTGATATTCAGAAAAAACTAATCACGCTGGGAGTCACAATAACATCAGAGATATTTAGCAAGCAATGGCATGGAGTAAAAGAAAAGCCGCGCATGTTGTTGGAAATCTTTCAGCACCACAACTCACAGGTGAAAGAATTAATTGGTCAGCAATATTCTGATTCAACATTTAAGAGATATGAAACATCGCTGGAGCATACTCGAAAATTCATTGAAGCATATTTTAGTGTTTCGGATCTTCCAATTAATCAATTGAATTATCAATTTATTACCGATTATGAGTTTTGGTTAAAGACTAAAAGAAATTGCAATCACAACAGCACGATAAAGTATCTCACCAATTTCAAAAAGATTATACACATCTGTATTAAAAATGCCTGGCTTGATCGAGATCCTTTTGTTGGATACAAGATGACAAAACGCGAAGTTGAGCGACCGTACCTTACTCAAGAAGAAATTGACGCAATATCAAACAAGAAAATTCTGGTGCCACGAATTAACCAAGTGCGAGACATATTCCTATTCTGTTGCTACACGGGCCTTGCTTACGTTGATGTGAAAAAGCTGAGCCGGTCAGAAATTTCAGTTGGTATCGATGGCGAGAAGTGGATTTTCACACATCGGCAAAAAACTGAAACAGCAACCCGGATTCCACTGCTGCCGAAGGCACGAGAAATTCTGGAGAAATATAGTAGTCATCCTCAGTGTTTAAGTCAAGACCGACTATTGCCAGTGCTTAGCAACCAGAAAATGAACAGCTACTTAGAAGAGATAGCAGACCTTTGCCGAATTACGAAGAATATGACAATGCATACTGCACGTCATACGTTTGCGACTACCGTTACGTTAACGAACGGAGTACCTATTGAAACCGTTGGTAAAATGCTTGGCCACAAGAATCTAAGAACGACACAACACTATGCTAAGATCTTAGATCTGAAAGTGAGTCAGGACATGAATATCCTTCGGTCAAGAATGTCATTGCCACAAATCAAAAAAGAAGCTACTGGAACAGAATAATTAGTCCGTTGTGAAAACAAATTTATCGATGGTTACGCCCACTTAACTCTGGTAAACCATAATTACAACGTATACGCACAAACACAATTTGGATTGAATTAATTCGTTTTACTATCTTTCCGAAGTTAGTTTCCGTTTTTGTAATGCTAATTGTGTGTAATGACGTTTGAACTTGAATTTTTTGACGAGTTCGTCCGGAAAGAATGCCGGAAGAACAAGGAGCTTTCACCATCGACCATTATTTTAGATTTTACAAAGAAGAAGAATTTAATTCATTCTGAGGCCGAACGCATTAGGAAGGTTATGCGTAACAAAGTCTTTGAAATTGAAAATGAAAGCCGCGTTGAATTATACATTCAACAGCATCAAATAAATATCATCAAGTTGGCGAATAAGGTAGCCAAAGAGATTGATAAAAGTCATGCCGCTGATTTGTCAAATATTTCCGCTCGGCAAACTAAGTTGAATCTTTGCAAGATTCTCCTCAGGACATTTGAAGAATTGTTAACCTACATCGAAACACACTTCTCGAAATACTTTGACCAAGATCAAATTATTCCAGATACCTACGCACTGATTTCAGCCAAAGAGTTCCAGGAGAAAGTTGAAAAAATCAAATCACTTTTTGCATTTGAAAAAGTGGACCTGCAGCTCGCGGAGATTATTCTTTTTCCAATAATAGAATTCATTGAATCCACCCATGAAACAAATGATAGCTTTGATCTCAAACGAATCTCATTCAGGCAGCTCATTTTCATGAAATACCTCTTAAGAGATATTTTACATTTGGAGGTTCCTAAAAATCAACCTTACAAGGAAGCAATCTATGTGCACTTGTTTTATCTCAATTTCAATAGTTATCATTTTATAAATTATGAGACTTCAAGGATCAAAAATCATGTTGAGGAATTACCTTCACTTGTTTCGCAGATTGAATACTTATCATACTTGTTAAAGAATCTTTATCAGGTGCAGGTAAAGCCTTCTTTTGCGCTAAAGCCTAATCGTGAATCATTGCGTAATCTGTTGTCAAATTGGCTTGAACAGGAGCTAGCATAAATTGAAAAAAAGAGGCAGCTTACATTAATGATTTCTCCAGGAGGAGAGAGGGCAACCGATACCGATCAATTTAAAATTAAAACATCATTATCAGTAGCGCAGTTAGCCTATTCCATCCGGTTGCTCAAGCAGAGTGGAATTATTGTCAATGACAACAAAGCCGAAGTAATACGTTTTTTCTCCAAACACTTCAGTTCCGTTAACAATAATAACATATCACAGGAAAGTTTTAGGAGTAAATATTTTGCATTTGAAACTTCAGCGGTTACATCGATCCAAGGTATCCTCAATAAGATGATTTCAATTAGCAAGAAAGATGAGTAATGCAGAATATCTTAGTCCCTGAGGAGCCGACCTAGTCCCTGGTTATTGAGAAGAGTAATGAGTTCTGTAATGGTGTGGAGGCTAAACTTTTTATCCTGCACCAGTTCGTCCGCATCGAACACGAGCGCCTCCGCTAACGTGGAAAATCCTGCTTTGTGAAAGTCTTGCAAGAAATTTTCGCTAACGTCAAATTCTTCAATGGAATGACTTAGTATTTCATGTTCTAACTTCAATGACATAACCTTAACTGTTTACCAAAATTTACTGAGCTCAGAAACAAATTTAGCCTTTGGCTTATTGTCTTTTTGACCACTTAAAAAATAATTAAAATTATTTTCAGCTGAATATCAAATACATAGCGGGGGTACCGGTACCCCAGTGACTGGCATCATTAAGCCAATCCAAATTCCTTTGAGCCATAACAAAACCGAATAAAATTTATGGCTGTAGAAATTATTACGAAAGAAGATCTTCGAAACTTCCGTGTGGAGTTGCTGAATGATCTCAAACTATCTTTATCACATCATATCCCAGAAAAACCAAAGCAATGGCTTAAGAGTCCCGAGGTTCGAAGAATGCTAAAGATTTCACCAGGTACACTTCAAAACCTCCGCATCAATGGCACGCTTCGCTACACTAAAATTGGCGGAATCATTTATTACAGCCATGAAGATATTGAAGCGCTCCTGGAGCAAGGGTTAAATCAAACTCATTCAAAGAAAGAGAGAGTATGAATTACATCCGCCACCTCACAGGTTTCTTTGATCGCGTAGCAAATGATGATCGTCTTAACCCGACACATATAAGCTTATACATTTCACTCTTTCAGTTTTGGAACATTAATCGGTTCCAGAACCCGATATCCATAGCACGAAGTGAAATGATGAAGGTGAGCAAGATATGCGCAAATGCAACATATCATAAGGTAATGAAAGACCTCCACAATTATGGGTTCATTGTTTATAAACCATCCTACAATCCATTCAGGGGAAGTGAAGTTGAACTGGTTCAGTTCGATGATGAACAAGTTCAGATAGTGAACAGCAACCATACTAGGCGTGGTAAAAGAAATGAACAAGTACTGAACAGCTACCATACTAAAATCGAAACAAGCATTGAACCGATAAACGAGCCTTATATAAACAATACAAACATTATAAACAGTAAACTAGCTTATGAGCAATCACATAAAAATACTTGTTCAGATTTTGATAGGCTCAAATTCCAGGAGGCGGACATCCCAACAACTATCAACGAACAACCAACAACGAAAAGAAATCAAACTGGGGGGCGGGCCGCGGCTGTGCACTTGCCAACTTCAGTCAACGAAGTGCACGCATTCTTCGAAGAAGAAAAAAGCACCAAACACGAAGCAGAAAAATTCTACAATTACTTCCAAAGCAACGGTTGGAAAGTAGGAGGGCGATCACCAATGAAAGATTGGAGAGCTGCAGCGCGCAACTGGATTTTGAATTCAAGCAAATTCAATTCAGGACGACAAAGTGGGACGAAGCTACATGCTACTACGGAGAAGAATTATGGAGAGCCACTCTAACAATTCTCCCCCCTCCGGGGGAGATGTCGAAGGCAGAGGGGGCCTTGACTTCCCCTGGTGCCTGGCGTTCTTTGAAAAGCGAGGAAAAGAGCTCTATGGTTCAAAATTTAAGATTCATGAACAAGATCATGATCTCATCTTCAAACTTGTTATTTACTTCTTAGGCAACAAAGAGGAGGCAACACGAATGAACATTGAACTTTCAAAAGGCATTCTTCTTACCGGCCCGATAGGTTGTGGTAAAACAACCTTAATGACACTCATGCGCTCCGTGCCGCCACCCGAGCGAATCCATGTTGTGAAATCCACCCGCGATATAAGCTTTGAATTTATTCAGGAGGGTTATGAAGTAATTTGGAGATACAGTAAAATGTCATTCAACAATAATTTGGCGAAAATCTATTGCTTTGATGACTTAGGCGCAGAACATAACTTGAAGTATTTCGGGAACGAATGCAACGTAATGGGGGAGATACTTCTAAGCCGATATGATCTTTTCATATCACAGGGAATGATTACTCACTTAACGACCAACTTATCAGCAACAGAACTGGAGAATGCTTATGGTAATCGACTTCGATCAAGGTTACGTGAGATGTTTAATTTAGTCACCTTCGATCAAAAAACTACAGACAAGAGAAAGTGAGTAAAGTCACTTCAATAAATGAAAAGAGACACATCGACTAGTCAAATAGATTATACGTAAATATTTTTCTATGATTTAATGCCAATAGTTGCCAAATCTTATTAATTTTAATAAGCTTTTCGGGCAGCAGTTGGGGGAAATGATAGTAATAGATTATGGAAATGCTGAAATACCTGTCAAGATAATTAAACCATAAAATTCTATTTGGATAGCCAATGGATCACTGATTTGCAGCGCAATTAAGATTTTAACTATTTCCGATTATCGTCAAATTACTTCTAGGAAATCAAGTTGAGGTTCACTTTTTCCGCTCGGATAAAAATGCAGTTATAAAGTATTCGAATAATGACCAGTATTTTAAGACAAAGGTGGAACTGTATTTAATAAAATATAGATTCGGCATATAAAGTTGTTAGGTGATTCATCGTCCTAACACCTAATACCTGCTGACGGTAACTAACTTATACTTACTAGTTCTTTATAAAATATTTCAATTCGGTCTTATTCATGTGTTGTCTATTTTCTCAAAATGAATATTCTATAAACAACTGCAATGAGGAACTTTCATCATAAATTAATTTTGTTAGCGCTTATATTGTTTCCATTAATAGCCTACACTCAAACACCGGTACCGGGAGGCGTTCAGTCACCGGAGTTTTGGATAACTACATTTTTTGATTCAGATAAGAATTTAAAATGGGGCGACATAAAAAATTTCAGATTAAGTAGCTTAAATAAATTTGATACTTTAAATATTAATTTTCACCCGTCAAAAAAATTTAATGGAAATGAAGCCATTACATTACATAATACAAAACTTGAGCAGAAGACTTTTGTTGGCGGTTTCTATCCTGAGTATAACAACGTGTATGTATCCAGTGATATTTATTTTCGAGCAAATTTCGGCTTAGGGGAAATTTTCAAGTTCTCAAACCCAGCAGCAACTATCGCGAAGGCTAACTTAACAAGCTCAATGAAGGTTGGGACTTATTCGTTTAGCAGAATCCCAAAGAGCAACCCAAATCCTTGGGGTGAGGAGAAAGAAACAACATTGAATTTTGAGTTTAATGGTTTTATTCCTGAACTACTTGTATATGATAGAGTATTAAAGCGAGAGGAACTTTCTCGAGTGCATTCCTATTTTGCTATTAAATATGGGATTACTATTGAAATGGACTACTTTGATAGTTCAGGTGATACGATATGGAACTACAATAAAAATAAAAAATTCCATCATAGAATAGCGGCAATTGGAAGGGATAGTTCAGGTGCAATAAGCCAGCCAGTCAGTACAACTACATATGAGGATTTTTATTTGGAAAAACACTCATACTATTATAATGCAAATAAAATATTTCGTTCAGTAACAATTGGGTTTGATTTTTTGGAGTATAAGAAGGTAAACGACAAAACCTTTCTTTTTTGGGGTGACAACGATTTAGCTTTTCAGAAAAAGCCAATTAAATCGTTATATAAAACCAATTTTGACGAAGTATGGATTTCACAACGAAAGTGGATGATCCAAAATCTTTCACCACAACCACTCACAACTTATGTTAAATTAGGAAACCCGTTAAAGGCAGAACTTGACAGGTCTGTCATAAAGCCTACATACTATCTTATTTTAGTTAATGATGATGTAATTGAATTAAATGATATACGTCCATTTAACATTGATACTCTCAAGAGTAAAAGTGAGGAGGACAATATATTATCACAAATTGTATGGAATGCAAAAGTAAATACAGAGTTTACCTTTGCAGTTGGTGAGAAGCTTAGATTCAAATCGAAAAGAGCAAACAGGTCAATAGTAAAGAATCGAAAAAGATGTTCTGGCGAAGATTTCGCGGAGCTTGATGAATTGGTTCTTCCCAAATCCCTCAAGTACAAAAGTGGTTACTATTATCATCGAGGAGATAAATTCTTTAAGAGCTGTATTTATAGGATAAATTATGGATTCGATGGCCAGAATTTGACTTTCTATTGTGAAGGGGGCATTGGTGACACGTTAAAATTTCAGCTTTCCGACATACATAATATGGAAATTAAGTCTGGCTCTATTGCAAGAAGAACTTCTGATAATACTCCCTACATTATTGAATTGAAAATTCCTGTCAACAATCTTAAAGGAGATTATTTTTTATTGATAACTGATGAGACTGGACAAGTCGATAGACTGCCAATTTTGATTAAGTAATATTTAAAGTATTAAGTCATGTTAATCACATTAAAAAATGAACGGACATCTTTTAGCTCCGTAATCTTATTGTTTTCAATGTCCAGTATTGTTCTAATAGTTTGTGGAATTATCAATTCACAAGCTCCAGCCAAAAGGAACGATTACTACACTGAACAGTCTCCCATTTCTTCATTAACTGATAGTAGCACATCAGAAAATAATAAAGAAAAGTTGGTGAAGAATAATCCTGTTAGTCCGACTTCGGTAATAGTAAAAGAAAATTTCATATTCTCTAAGGTCAGTAAAGCTGTACAAAATGATATCCCTTCTCTTCCCGAGGAACTTGAAATTGTAACACCTAATGGTGTAGGATATAACATTACAGGTGTAAATATTAAGCAAGCAACACTAGTAAGTATTCCATATGTACCAGCTAAAATTCCTACGGGATACCTAATCAGTGACATTCGCACTTTTCGTTTTGATTATAAAATTGAAAAATGGGAAGAACTAGAGAAGGAAGGAATTGATCCTGATAAGAATTTACTTTATTCAAGAACACATGCTGACGGCTTAATGATTAATGGGATAATTAAGAGTCCTGAATTACCTCAAACCGACAATTACACACCCACAAGAATTAAAGATTTAAAACTTGCAGACCCTGGTGCTAATGTTCAGTTGATTGAACCACCGGTTGCAAATCAACAAGGCACTGCTCGTTTGTCTTACAATATTGAAGTACCAAAAGGGCGAAACGGCATTGAGCCAGATTTAAAAGTTACATATAGTAGTGACGGAGGAAATGGCTTGTTAGGTGAAGGCTGGAACTTACATATTCCAACCATTTCAGTTGAGACAAGATGGGGTGTTCCAAATTATAACCCCACTATCGAAAGTGAAACATATCTTTTAGATGGTGAAATGTTAGCATTTGAACGAAGTAGTGGAACGACTGTAGCGCACAGAACTTTGAATGTTCCTAGGAATACAACTGGTATAAGGCAGTTTTACAAAAGAAAACAAACAGATTACAATACAATTATTCGTCACGGTAGTAATCCAAATGATTATTGGTGGGAGATTATTGATAGTAAAGGAACAAAATTTTACTATGGAAGAAAAAAAGAAAGAAAAAGTGGAGCAGGTCGATCGAGATATGATTTGAAAGAATCCCAAAACTCCTTGTTAAAGGATACGCGAGGAAATGTTGCGGAATGGAAGTTGACTTGGGTCGAGGATGTGTTTGGAAATTGTATGAGTTATAGTTATGGAGAAGCTAAAGAGAATATTGGACATTTAAAAATTGCAAACAACTATATTGATTCAATTGAATATACTGGTTGGCAGAAGGAAGGTGAGAATGATTATCAAGCGTTCAATTATATCGTTGTATTCAATTGGTTAAGAAATCCAGCTTTTAGTTATACAGCAAGAACAGGATTATTGACAGGTAGCATTAGACTTATTAATGAAATTACAGTTGCATTAAAGGAAACATTTGATAAAAGTAAATTCAAAACTGGAAAAAGAGTAAGGAGCTACAAATTTGACTATGACTTTAATAATCCTTTTAGTAAGCCATTACTAACAAAATTAACTCAATTTGGAACAGATGGAACAACAGAATTTTACCACCATGATTTTAAATACTATAATGACTTAACTAATGGCCTCTTTTCGCATAAACCTTGGGAATCTTTCAATGAATCCCTTCAAGATGGAGTTATACCGAACGGAATAATTCCAAATACAGAACCTACAGATTTGGGAGGTAGTAAGTCAAATGGAAATGGATTTTCTTTTTATGCTGGATTAGGGGTCAACGATTGGCAAATTTGCAACAAGAGTGTAACTGTTGGTGTTCAATTTGGTTTTAATAATTCGCAAAGCGAAGGGTTGAATACAATAATTGATATTGATGGCGATGGCTTACCTGATAAGGTATTTGTAATAGGCGACAAGCTTTTATTTAGAAAAAATACAGGAAATGGTTTCTCACGTCATGAACAAACAATTGCTGGGCGCTCTCAGTTTTTCGAAGAATCAAGTACAACCAATAGTTTTGGAGTAAGCGCTTATTTCGGAGCATCAGTTAGCCGAGATAAAAGCACCACAGTCACAGACATTACTACTTATTTTTCCGATGTGAATGCTGATGGTCTTATTGATATTGTTTGTGATGGTCATGTATACTTCAATAGAATTATAAATGGAATTCCGACTTTTAATGTTAATAGTAATGAAACCCCGTTGCCAATAACCGGTGGTGCAATAAGCGTTTCTGACCCAGTTGACTATGTAAAAAAGAGAAATAGCCTTGCATTAGAAAATCCTCAGCATGATTTAGTGCGTGTCTGGGAAGCGCCATTTTCTGGAATGGTGAGCATAAATGCTCCAGTTAAACTTTTACGACCAATCTTTCATACTAGAAGAGATAGTGTCAAATTTATAAAAGCCGATGGTGTTGCTCTAACCATACAAAAGGGTAGCACTCAATTATGGACTCAATCGATTTCAAAAGATAACTATGAATTGTTTAATCCTGATATCTCAAGCCAGTCAGTAACCAAAGGAGATAAGATATACTTCAGAGTAATGTCTGGTCTTACAAATCTATCCAACGGGGATTTTGATGTCGTAAATTGGATTCCTGAAATTACATATACAGAAGACAATGGGGAGACAGTTGATTTATTAAAAAAGAAACGTTCTGATGTGTTCGGTCAGAGTATGTATGAATACAAAATTACGAGTGACTTCTTATTTACAAATGAAGCGGGTATTTACCCTGATGCTGATCGAGTGGTAAATATTAGAATGCCATTTCAAAAAGAGATTACATCTGATGATGTTAGAGTTCAAATAATTCAGCTCGCAGAAAATCTACATGACCCTATAATTAGAAATGGACGTCAGGTTGAACAGGATTGGATGAGCGATGGTGGTACAATCCAAAAGAGAAAATTGTTTCATTTTTCTAAACAAAAAATACTTTTTGATACTTTATTAAATGCGGGATCTAAGTATTCTTCCCTATGTCCTCAAGATTTGTTGTCAACTCAATTTTACAAGGATTCGATTTATCTGTTTCAAATTTTATCCGATGTAAATACTGAATTCAAAAAAGTAAGGTGGGAACCTTACATCTATTTTTATAACGAGGATCGTAAAGTGAATGACACGATTTTTGTTATTCCCAATTATCAATTAAGAACTCAACAGAGAGAAAGAGGCGCTTTTTGGGAAATCCCGACTACTAAAAGCTACAGTATACTTCCTTATATAAAATTCAAGAATAGCTCTGTAGCCACAGATAGCATATGGTTTACTATTCGAAAAGATTCTACAATTATTGAGAAATATAAACTAAAGTACAATCAAGGATCATTAAGTAACTATTTGCCTGATACATTGAACTTAAAAATCGGAGATGAATATTTTGCAACCTTTGAAGCGGATGCTGCATTTGACGGAAACATAGAAGAGTGTAATTGGATAGCTATGAATTTTTTAAAGTTTGATGGAAGCATTGAAAATCAAGGTGGGACTTATTTTAAAACGACATTGGGCGGAAAATTTATTCTCACTCACAACCTGACATTTAAATCAGACCAAAATCAAATAGTCAAATATTCAATTTTAAAAAATGGTGCCATTATATCAACTGGTAAGATTAAGTATAACAATGTAAAGGTAGTTCAAGCGAATGATACCATTGCTTTGAAAGCTGGTGATGGTGTTACCGTCAAATACGAGAATATTAAAACGGCACCGGGCATTCCGCCAATCTCAATTGTTGACTCAGCCCGCATTGAGGTAAGCCAGCAATTAAATGCTGATTTATGGTACAAAAGAACTGATGATAAGTTTGGACCAATGTACAGAAATTGGGGTCAATTTGCGTACAACGATGTGAAGAATGGAGCAATTAATGTAATTGAAGAAAGCAAGTTACATGAACCAAATATTAGCGCTAATCAAGGGGAGGCAATAAAGAGCAACATAACGAACCAAACTAACAATACTAGTTCCACAGATGCACCTGTTATAAATGACACTAATGTTAATAAACTAAATAAGAAAAACGCGGAATTCAACACACTTGTTCCTTTCCGAACATCAACTGAATACCAATGGAAAGGAATGGATGATGAAATTCACATCAATCAGAAATTTCAAAGCGCCTCAAGGGTTGGTTTAAAAGAAATAAATATTGAAAGTCCGTTTAAGACAACATCTACAGCAGCAGGAACAGCATCGGGAATCATCAAACGAAGTTCGTCTGACAATGTATCAATTACTGCAGGCGCAGGACTAGGAATAAGTAAGTCTTCTGGTAATAGTAGAATTGAATCTGACTATATGGATTTGAATGGAGACCGTTTTCCCGATATAATTAGTACATCAAATGCCCAACTTACAAAACCCGATGGTACATTGGGAGGTGTCATTGATTCTGTAATTTTAAATCAGTCGGCTAATAGTTCCAATGGTATTCAAATCGGAGGTTCATCTTTTCCATCATTTAGTGGTAATTCTAGCAACAATTCCCGTACAACGGGTTCATCGATTGTAAACACAGCACAAAATGGCTCTGGATCAGCTACTGCTAGTAACCAGGCAGCTTTAAATATTGGCGCTTCTGGTGTTGCAGCGTCCGGAGCAGATTTCTCAAAAGTGACATGGCTAGACGTCAATGGAGATGGTTTACCCGACAAATTAAGTGAAGGAGGAAGTGTAGAATTGAATTTAGGGTATTCTTTTGCAAATGCTATTGTATTACCTGATCTGCCATATATTACTAAAGGATCAAATGTCTCGGTTTCACCATCTTTAAATCTTGGGTATAATAACGGCAATAGTAGTATTTCAGGCGGCATGGGAGTTTCGCTTGCTCGTTCATTACCAGAGAACATGCTACAGGACATAAATGGAGATGGACTAATAGACAAAATTGAACTCTCTGGAAATAATGCCACTTTTTACATTAATAAAGGAGCAACATCATTTCAACCACCATTAGCATCAAACGACCTTTTAAATCAAGGTGCAGAATTACTAAACCTGCCTACTACAAAGTTTGCAAACGAAAAATGGAAGACAAGTTTTAGTAGTTCAGCCGGTAATTCATTAGGAGGATCATTTACTTATGGATTTGTATTTGGCCCAATATACCCAATTTTTAAGGTGGTTTTTACTCCAGGAATCAACCATTCAAGAGGACTAGGAACTACACTCAGACAATTTTATGATATCAATGGTGATGGGTATCCAGATTATTTGTTTTCAGAAAAAGAGGGAGAGCTAGAGGTAAGACTCTCAAACATTGCTAGAACTAATAAACTGCAAAGTGTTTCAAGGCCTTTAGACGGAAGC
>ERZ795059.2382-NODE-2382-length-19531-cov-19.480489_pt1 | contig 19531 bp, 12 predicted proteins | sample MGYA00375143_ERZ795059 | MGnify/ENA primary metagenome ERZ795059 (study PRJEB30188, sample SAMN05720168) | activated sludge metagenome | isolation source: Anaerobic digester | place: USA | collected 2015-01-07 ... | reverse complement strand
CGCAAACTCGCAGCCATATATACTCTTATCGTGGCCGCTTGAACTCCAACGGGTCGAAATCCAACGGGGCTATGTAAGTCTCTGGTTTCGTTAGTTTTGGCACAAGCTCTGAAGCCAGTGATCCAATATGCGCAATGGTCTCAGAGGGCTTGAGGAATCCTGGCCCGGCACGCAAGAGACGCGTACTTCCCTAGGTGTAAGTGGCCCGGTTCAGTCCTTCTCTACTGGGTTTTTTTTGACGATCAGCTTGTTACCGTCGATTTCCAGAACTTCGATCTTGAGGCCCTGCGCGAGGGGCTGGCCGTCTTCACTGACGGCGGTCCATTCCTCCCCACCGACCTTGACCACGCCTTTGCCGTCCTGGGGAATATCTTTGGTAATGAAGCCCAGCTTGCCTTTGAGGGCATAGACGTTGGTCTCGCTGCCGGGATGGGAGAGGACCTTTTTACCCAGTTTGCGCATCATCAGGAAGCTGATGAAGCTGAAGACGGCAAAGCAGAGCAACTGCCAGATGATGCTGTCTTCCACAAAGGGCAGCAGGCTCATCACGGCTGTGAGGATGGCCCCGATCCCCAGGGCCAGAAAAAAGAAGGCGGGATCGAAGATCTCGATGATCACGAAGATGATCCCCAGGATCAGCCAAATGTGCCAGGGGGAAAGTCCAAACATGGTAACTCCTCTTATTCAGGCCCGTTGTCTTTGGGTTCTGAGGATGATTCCTTTTCTTTGTAGATGCGCTTGGTCTTGCGTCTGGAGCGGCCGTAACCGTAGCGGGAATAGTATTTGCTGGCGTATCCGGAATAACCGCCATACTGATAAGCGCCACCCACGCCACTCATGCCGAGGCCCTTGACGCCCATCATGGCCAGCAGGAACATCAGAAGCCGGGTGCCAAAATATACCAGGACGAGACCCACAAAGCAGAAAACAAGATATTTCAGAAAGTTCACAACCATACGGCGAATTGTGGTCATCATATTACTGTTTTTTGGAGTTGGTAAAATACTAACGTACACTAAGTAACTATCACCCCGCCGGAGGTCATCAAGCTTCTGTAGGGTAAGCTTAATTTTCGCTCTCAAAGCTTCTTTACTGCGTCGCTCGACATCTGAAGGTACGCGTATTTTTTCAAGCTCTTGAAACTCTTTTTCGTATGATGATAAGTTGGCAGTTTCATTTTCATAATTCGTATTGACCAGAGATGTATCAACGGTCTCAATTTGTGTGCCAATATTGCCAACTTCGGCCAGACTCTTTTTGAATGAACTTACCTTTGTATTGTCGAGACTGAAAATGTAAACGCCATGATTTGGACCTTTGACTCGCTTAATGTGTTGTTGTTGAAACTTATCAACAAGTTTGTTCATTTTCAAAACAGCATCCTCTAGAGATGCGCTGGAAAGCTCAAAGCTAGCTTTATAAAGCCAACGGTGATTCTTAAATTCAGTCTGATAAGATTTTAAATCTGCTTTTCCATTATCAGGAGATCGATCACTCTTGTATTCAACACCTATTGTGATCGCCATTGCCAGAAATACCAGAAAGATAGCTACTCCGCGCACTCTATTCTTTGCTTTTTTATCCACTGTTTCCTCTCTATGGGCTATTTATTCATCAGTTCGCTAGCGTGTCTCAGTGAAGCTTCCGTGACGCTGCCGGAGAGCATTCTGGCCAGCTCACGCGGGCGGGCCTCGTCATCCAGCAAGCGCATCGAGACCAGGGTCCTGGTCCCTGTGGCGACCTTGTCCAGGGCCAGGTGCCAATCGGCCACCGCGGCGATGCTGGCAAGGTGGGTCACACACAGGACTACGTGGGCCTGGGCCAGTTCACGGATTACCGCGGCCACGGCTTCAGCGGTTTTGCCACCGATCCCGGCATCGATTTCGTCCAGGATCATCAGACGAGGCTCAAGGCGGCCGGCCAGCACTTTTTTGATGGCCAGCAACACGCGGGAGAGTTCTCCCCCGGAAGCCACGTCTGCCAAAGGCCTGAGTCCAATTCCAGGATTGGCGCTGAAGCGAAATTCACACAGGTCGGCACCGCTTGAGGAAATGGCCGCAAGGTAATCGGGCATTAACATTTCACTGCTTGCTTTTTTGTCAATGCTAATCTCAAACCGGGCTTCCGGAATGGCCAGGGCACGGATGGCGTTCTGCAGTTCCGAGCTCAAACGTGAAGCGGCTTCAGCCCTTTTTCTGCCGAGCTGTTCGCCGGTCAGGACAAGCTCGGTAAAAGATGTCCGGATGCCTGCGTCCAGGCTGGCTATCTGACCGTCCAGAGCGTCGAAACTGCCGATCTGGAGGCGTCGTTGTTCAAAGAGTTCCAGCAGTTGCGCGATGTCTTTGACGCGGTGTTTGTAGAGCAGGGAGTTGATCTGGTCCAGGCGCAGACGGATGGTTTCCAGACGCTCCGGATCGTCTTCCGAAGCGGAGCAGAGCGCTTCGGCTTCTGGGGCCGCGTCTCCCAGGATTTGCAGGCTGTCGTGCAGGCTTTGAACTAGCTGGGCTACCCGTTCATCGAGCTGGGTAAAACGCTCCAGACTGTTGATGGCGGAGCGGATCAGGTCTCTGGCACTGTCTTCCTTTTCATAGAGGTTGTGCCGGACCCAGTCTCCCGTTTCACGGATCTCACGGGTGTGGGAAAGCCGCTCGTATTGATGTTGTAAGTCAATGTCTTCGCTGGTTTTGACAGCTGCGGCTTCCAGCTCTTCCAGTTGAAAGCGGTAGAGCTCGTCCAGCTGGGCGTTTCTTTCCCGCTCAAGCCTGAGCTCTTCCAGCTGTTTGATCCGGGACCTCAGTTGCAGCAACAGGCTGCCATGCTGGAGGCGGGTCGAGGTGGTGCCGGCAAAGGCGTCCAATACCTCCAGTTGAAAGGAAGCCTGCAGGAGGCGTTGCTGGTCCCGCTGGTGATGAAAATCGATCATGAGGGGGCGCAGTTCCTTCATCAGAGCGGCGGCCACCTTGCGGCCATTGATGTAAAACACCGAACGTCCGTTTACGGAGATCTGGCGGGCCAGCGTGAGCTCGTCTGAGTCCGCATGGCCCAGCTCCTCAAGTTTGGCGATCAGGGAGCTGTTTTTGCCGATCCGGAAATCCGCTTCCAGATAGATCGGCAGGGAAGAGTCATAGGGTTCCGGCACATAGGCCCCGTCTCCAAAGATCAGAGAGATGGCCCCCACCAGGATGGATTTTCCCGCTCCGGTCTCACCGGTGAGGACGGTCATGCCTGGCCCAAATTCGAGCCGCGCTTCCGGCACAAAAAGATAGTTTTGGATTCTGATCGCGCTCAGCATCACTTTCCCAGGTGCAGTTTATTGCGCAGGATGCGGAAAAAGGTGCGGTTGGAGAGTTTGACAAACTCCACCTGGTGGCGTCCGTCGCTCACGATGAGCTCATCCATTTCTTTGAGCTGATGCACGTTCTCTCCATCGATCTGCAGCCAGGCCGGCTCGTGCAGACCGGTCACTTTGAGGCAAAGCTTGTCCGTGGCCGGGAACACCATAGGCCGGATGGAAAGCAGATGGGGGTTGAGATGGCTGACCACGATGGCCCTCATCTCGGGAGTGAGCAAAGGCCCTCCCGCGGAGAGGTTGTAAGCCGTGGAACCGGTTGGAGTGGCGGCAATTACGCCATCACAGCGGGCACTGAAGACAAAGCGTCCGCCGCTGTAGGTGCGCACCGTGATCATGCGAGGGGTCTCGGCTTTGTAGATCACGGCATCGTTGAGGGCCAGGCCCTGAAAGATGAGCTTGCCGTCGCGCCTGAGCTGGCAGTTGATCAGCATCCTGGAGATCAGCTTGTAGCGCTTTTGGATGAGAGTCTGGATAGAGGCCCCCAGCTCTTTGAGGGTGGTCTCGGAGAGGAACCCCAGATAGCCCAGATTGACTCCCAGGATGGGTGCTCCGGTGCGGATGGCGAGAGATTTTGCCCTCAGGATGGTGCCATCCCCTCCAAACACGATCACGCAATCGATGCGTGGCATCTGGCCCCGCTCCGGATCGCAGCATTTGATATAGTGGGGCAGCAATTCACGCTGAGCGCTGGTGCCCCAAAAGCGGATGTTGAACTGGCTGCCGAGCTGTTCCAGCAGTTTGAAGATCGGCACGGGATCGGTGGCGGGATTGAGATAGACGGCAAAATGCTGCATCACAGCGACTCCATGATCCTTAAGTAAGAGTCATAGCGTTCGATGGGGACCACATCTTCCTCGAGGGCACGAAGGACGGCACAATCGGCTTCGTGGCTGTGAGTGCAATCCCGGAAGCGGCAATGGGGGGCAAAGCTCTCGAAACCAGGAAAGACGTGGGGAATATCAGCCTTGGCATTGGCGTGGAGGTTGATGGTCTTGATGCCGGGAGTATCCAGCAGGTGGCCTCCAAAGCTCCAGGGAATGAGAGTGGCCTGAGTGGTGGTGTGTTTGCCCTTTTCGTTGAAGGAACTCACTTCCGCGGTGGGAAGTTTGAGGCTGGGCTCCAGGTAATTGATCAGAGAGCTCTTGCCGGTCCCGGACTGGCCGGAAAACACGCTGTCCCTGTCTTTTAATATCTGGCGCAGCTCTTCCATGCCCTCTCCGCTGAGAGTGGAACACAGGATCACGCTGTAACCCATCCTGCGATAGTAGTCGGTGGCTTCTTCCAGGTCTTCGGGATACTCGCAGAGGTCGATCTTGTTGATCACAACCACGGGCTTCAAGCCTTCCAGAGCGGCGATGCAGATATAGCGGTCGATGAGCCCCGGTTTGATCATCGGCATCCTCCAGGATGAAGTGATGATCACCTGATCGATATTGGCGGCAATGACGATCTCTTTCTGAAAAGAACCGCCCGCGTAACGAGACAAGGTGTTGGAGCGCGGCAGGATATGCTCCACCCGATAGATGGGGGCCTGAGAGATGTCCAGCTGGATTCTGTCTCCCACAGCCGCAAGGGCCTGGCTGCCATACAGAAACTGCTTGAGCCTGCCGCTGAGAGTGGCATTGTAATAGGTGCCGCCGCTTTCGATAATATAGGCATAGTTGGAGTGAATTTCGCTGACGCGCCCCTCGATGAGCTCCAGGCCTTCCTTAAAGCTTTCGGCGTGCTTGCTGTAAGCGCGCTGGGTCTTGTAATGAGCGCTTTCGCGTCCCTCATCCAGAACGTCCACATCCGGCAGACTGATGGCTCTCAGCCTGCCGGAATAAGGCGTGTGTTGCTTTTTATCTTTCTGTTTCACGTTTGTCAGTCAACCACAAACGAGGGCACTGGCGAATCCACGAGGTCCAAACCAGGTTGTCCGCGGTCCCACTAGCCAGGATACACGGGTGTAAGCTGATTAAAGAGCTCAGCCGCTTCCCTCACTTTTTCCTCGTTGCCAAACACGCAGTAATGGTCTTTGGTCATGATGGCTTCGATCATATCGGCATAGGAGCGGATATCCGCCACGCTGGTGGACAGCACCTCGTTCCGGATTTGCTGGCGATCGGCCTGGGTGAAGCCCGTAATATAGTCCTCATCGGCTTGAGCGCCAATGGCTTCCGGGATCTTGGGATAGTCCAGAGAGGAGATATCGCCGATGATATACTTGTCCATGTCCCGTTTGGAGCAATCGAAGCTTCGGAGGTAGTCCGGCACGAGGTTGTAGGCCTCCAGGGTCTCACGCAGATTGGGATCGCGGTAGGAGCAGAAATACAGGTATCCCGCCAGGCTGAAATTGCTCATGGCACCGTAAGCGCCACCCTTCACTCTCAGTTCCTTGTAGAGGAACTCATTGGAGAGCACGTTGTTGAGCACTCTAAGCTTGCCTGAATAGGAATAGCCCTTGCGGAAGAAATTGCCGCCCTTGGCGCAGAACTGCACCTGCACCGGAGCCATGATTCCTTCATTGACGTTTAGGGTGTTGAAATGATGTTCCACCGGAGCGTAAACTTCGGAAGAGATGTTGGCCACCACTGGCACCAGATGTTTGAAGGCTTCGGCAATCTCGTCACTGCCCGCGGTGAGGCTGATGATCAGGTTGTTTTGGCTGAAGAAGGTCTTGCGGGCCCATTCCAGCTCACCGATAATGGCCTCGATATCCTCATTCAGACGGGTCTCCAATTCCACCAGCCAGTGGAAGAACTGCAGTCCCCCGCTGTGGTCACGCCACTTGTGGATCTGGCTGAAGGGAGCGAACATGCGGTTGATGGCCACCATCACGCCCTGCATCATCAGCTGGCTTTCCACCCTCGTCTTGAGCTCTCTGATCAGAGTGCGCAGGCGATCGTGGTCCGCGAAGTCGGGCTTGAGGGCATATTCGGCAGCCAGTTCCATGAGCTTGGCGCTCTTGGCAGTCACAGCCTTACCGGCCACGATGTATTTGGGCAGGATGACGTCCGGGTCCTGATAGCTGTTGAGGAGGCTGAAGCGCAGATCGATGCCGCCGGTGTGGATGTCGATCTCGTTGGCCAGATCGGCGTAGGAGTAGTTTTCGGAATCCAGTTTTCCGGCCAGATAGGCATAGAGGGCCAGCCAGGGCAGATCTTCCTCATCGGCGTGGGCGAGGTCGAAATAGGCCTTGAGATACACGATGCCGTTGGTGTTGACCTCGTGCTTCAGCAGGGTAAACTCTTTCCAGACTTCCACTTCCATGGGGTATTCAGCCGCTTTGCGGTCGATATCATCCAGGCTGAGAGCGGGAATTCTGGCAATGTCTTCGGGGCTGTCGTCTTCCATCTGCCAGGTCTGGAGCTCCTGGTTAAACTTCACCAGGGCCTCAATCTCAGGCGCTTTCATCTGGGCTTTGCGCTTGGCCAGTTCGGCTTTGAGGGCGCTTTCTTTGGTCTGCAGCAGGCCCGGCACCGGTTTGAAGGTCACGATGCTGTGGTGTTTGTTCTTGATCAGCGCTTTCTCGAGGATGGCCTCATAATATGGTTCCGTGAGGCCTTTGCGCAGATCCTTGAGCAGGGCTTCAAAACGCAGGGGATGCAGCGGATCGGCCCCATGCATCCAGGGTCCCAGCATCGTCCAGGCAAAATACAGCCCCTTGGGAAAGTTGTGCATCTGGCCTTCGCGGTAAAAGAACTCCCGGCTGTTGAGCACGGCTTCGATGAGTTTTTTGTCAAAGCCCTCTTTGGCGATGCGTTTGAGCTCGGTGTTGATGAGCTTGACCAGCGGCTGGAGGTTTTCCTCTTTGACGTGCTTGCAGATGATGCTCAGGCTGGGCTGCAGGATGTCTGTATTGGGTGCCGCGTAGGAATCTCCCGCCAGGCCGGACTCCATGATTTTGCGCTTGAGGGGTGAGGCGGTGCTCATCATCAGAAGCTCGCTGAGCACGGAAAAGGCTGCCGTATCCAGCATTTCGGTCTGAGAGCCCCAGGTGTAGTTGAGGCTCAGATGATACATCCCGTCCGGAGCTTTATGTTCGTCGATGGGATATTCCACCAGCTTTTCCACCGGTTTGGAGAAGGGCTTTTGGGCAGGCATCACCACCGCTTCGGGATCGCGGTCAAAATGGCTGAGATAGTCTGTATCCATCATCTCCAGCAGGGCGTCGATATCCAGATTGCCATAGACCAGGGTCCTGGAATTGGAGGGGTGGTAATACTTGCGGTGAAAATCCAGAAACTTCTCATAGCTGAGCTGGGGGATCACCTCAGGATCGCCTCCGGAAGAAAGTCCATAGGGCGTATCGGGAAACTGGGCCTGGTTGCTGCCATATCTGATCAGCGCGTCCGGGCTGGAATAGGCCCCCTTCATTTCGTTGTAAACCACGCCTCTGATTTTGAGCTCGCCCTCGGGATCGTTGAGCTCATAATGCCAGCCTTCCTGATGCATAATCTCGGGCTGCTCATAAATGCGGGGAAAAAACACCGCGTCCATATATACCCGGCTGAGATTCATGAAATCCTTATCGTTTGTAGAGGCAACCGGATAGATGGTCATGTCCGATGACGTCATGGCGTTCACGAAGGTGTGCAGGCTGCCTTTGATGAGCTCCATGAAGGAGTTCTTGGCAGGGTAATTACGCGAACCGTTGAGCACGGAGTGCTCGATAATGTGAGGACAGCCGCTGCTGTCTTCCGGAATGGTCTTGAAAGCCACGCAGAAGACCTTGTTGCTGTCTTCGCAGGCCAGGTGGATCAGCTCGGCGCCGCTTTTCTGGTGTTCATAGACGTGCGCGCTGAGCTTGAGCTCGCCGATCTCCTGGCTGTCCTTGAGGACGAAGCCATGTTTGAGAGCTGGCTTTTTCATCTTTGTATATCTCCTGTAGAGCGGTAACCGGCGGTCCAGGCTTAACTTACGGCCTGGCAAAGGACTCCGGCCCCAACTGCTGTTATTATTATTGCTTTATATAAGGGAATAGGCCTTCAGGACTTGCGCCAGAGCTTCCCGGCTGGCATCCTGGAGGGGACACATCGGCAGGCGGAATTCCAGATTGATCAGGCCCATCATGTGCAGGGCTTCCTTGGCGGGGATGGGATTGGTCTCGATAAACATTACGGAGTTGATGGCCTGGAGCCGGCGATGCTGAACCGCCGCGGAGCTCATGTCCCCGTTCAGACAGGTCTGGATGTGCTCGCTCATCAGTCCGGGTACCACATTGGCGGTCACGGAGATGCATCCTTTGGCGCCGATGGCCATCAGGGGCAGGTTGATGGCATCCTCGCCACACATCACCACAAAGCTTTCAGGGGCGTCCCGAATGATTTCGGTGGCCTGCACGATGCTGCCACTGGCTTCTTTGATCCCCACGATATTGGGATAGGCCTTGGCCAGCTTGACCACGGTGGCGGGAAGGATGTTGACTCCCGTGCGGCCCGGAACGTTGTAGATCACGATCGGGATATCCACCCTGGAGGCGATATGGCCAAAGTATTCATACATCCCGGCCTGAGTGGGCTTGATGTAATAGGGGGTGATCACCAAAGCGAAATCCGCACCCAACTCCTTGGCCTTCATCGTGTTGGCCAGAGTTTGATGGAGGTTGTTGGTCCCGGTGCCGATCATCACTGGCACCCGTCGATTGAGCTTGTGAATGGCAAAGCGCAAGAGGGCATCCTTTTCATCCGAGGCCAGGCCAGCCGTCTCGGCTGTGGTGCCCAAAAGCAGGATCCCGTGGGTCCCCTTGTTCAAATGAAAGTCCAGCAAAGCTTCGAGGGCGGAATAATCCACCTCCCCGTTTTTGAAGGGAGTCACCAACGCGACGTATGAACCTTTCAGCATCATTAGCTCCTTGTTTTGCAAGCTTTTGGCAGCCCGTCCCGGCGAGGCGTTAAATGGTCTGGACTACCATGCTTTACAGATTACAAATTTCATACCAAAAAAGCAGATATCAGTTTTTTAGTCAATAAAAATCGGCAGCCCGGAGCGGATATTCAGCCGATCCCTGCCAGCTTGCCATTCACGCCAGCATGGATATCCGGACCCAAACGCTGCCTGTCCAGCCGGCTGGGTTCCCAGGCTTGCGGGGATATAACACCCAGGCGGCGCTGTATTCTCCCTCATTTGTTGCCGTGGAGATGCCGTGCGCTCTCCGCCGAAAAACCCGGGAGAGCGCACGGTATCTCTACGGCGGGTGATCAGGCAAGAAAGCGGAGATTGTCTCCCGCAGACCACAACTGCTATTTCCTGATAAAATTGGAACACAAATTGTAACAGATATCAAGTACTATGAAAGACACACTTCCAAACCAGTTAGGCATGAGCGAATCGGCTTACCAGTATCTGAGAGGCAAAGACAGGTTTTTTGCCTCCCGGGCCCGTTTTGCCAGAATTGTGCTGAACGGAGTGAAGTGTTCGGGGGCCAGCTTCAGCCTCTTTCACGATTTTGCCTCGGATGAGGACCTGCGGCTCCGCTACAAAGAGCTCACCGTGCTGGTGGAGCCTGAAATACTGGAGCGGTTTGGCGGTTTTGAGCTGGATACGGAGCGTTTCTTTTTTGCCACCCGCATCCTCATCAACCCCCGGATCGACGACCGTAACTGCGATTGTAAACAAAAGTGCGATAACAACAAAGAGGAATAATGAGAGTATTCAAGACTTTTATCCTGATGATGGCCACGCTGGGAGCCTTGAGCCTGACGGCCGCTCCCCACAAAGCATTGCCCATCCAGGTCAAACAACCCGATGGCAGAGCTTTGACAGTTTATGCCAGCGGCGATGAATTTCACAACTGGCTGCACGACGAAAACAACTTCACGATCGTGCGCAGCGATAACGGAGCCTATGTCTATGCCCGTCAGGATGGCGAAAACGTAGCCCCCACCGGGATGCTGGTGGGGATAGACAATCCCGCTTCCCGGAATCTGGAGCCGGGCATCAATCTGAGCCCCAACCTCATCCGCCAGAAGTATGACAGCCTGGCCCACATGCGGGATTACAGCAACGGCCGCTCTCCTCATACCGGGCAGTTTAACAACCTGGTGATCTATATCAAGTTTGCCGACGATCCGGATTTTTCCAGCCCGATCACTTATTACGATCAGATGTTCAACGAGGAAGGCGAAAACGCCAACTCCATGAAACACTACTTCCAGGCCGCCTCCTACAATCAGCTCAGCGTGGATTCCTTCCACTTCCCCGCTCCCAATGGCAACAGCATCGTCTGCTATGTGGATACCCATACCAGAGATTACTACCGTCCCTACAGCGCTGCCAATCCTGAAGGATACAGTGGCGATAGCCAGCGCACCCAGCGCGAACAGCAAATGCTGATGCGAGCTGTGACCGCGGTAGGGCCTGCAATCCCAACTTCACTGGTGATCGATGGCGACAACGACAACTATGTGGACAACGTCTGTTTCATTATCCAGGGTTCTCCGGATGGCTGGAGTGACCTGCTCTGGCCTCACCGCTGGGTGCTCTATGCCGCCGATGCCTATATCCATGGCAAACAGGTGTGGGACTTCAACTTCCAGCTGGAGACCTCGCTGTTTTCATCTGGCGCCTCGGTGCTCGCCCATGAGATGTTCCACAGCCTCAGCGCTCCCGATCTCTATCGATACGACGACAATACGATCACACCCATCGGCAGCTGGGACCTGATGGCCAGCAACACCAATCCTCCCCAGCACATGAGCGCCTGGATGAAATACCGCTATGGCCAGTGGATTACCGAAATTCCCAGCATCACCAGCTCCGGGACCTATACCCTGAGCCCGGTGGCTTCTTCCCCAACCAACAACTTCTACCGGATAAATTCATGGCGGTCAAACGAATACTATGTATTGGAATACCGCAAACCCCACGGCATGTATGATACCACTTTACCGGGTAACGGATTGCTGGTCTATCGCTTGGACACCCGTGAAAGCGGAAACGCTCAGGGCCCGCCCGACGAACTATACATATATCGTCCCTATGGCACCACAACCACCACCAATGGGGTGCTTTCCCTGGCCGCTTTCTCTGAACAAAGCGGACGGAGAGAACTGAGCGAAGCCACCATCCCCAACGGCTTTATGGGCAACAACTCCAGCGGGGGGCTCAACCTCTATGACGTCGGCATGGCTGGCGACACGATCAGCTTCAAAATCAAGATCTCCGATATCCAACTCACCGCTCCCCATGGCGGTGAAGTGTGGTTTTCCGGGACCAATAAACAGATCAGCTGGAAATCCAAAAGCACTGCCGGGACCGTCAAACTGGAATACAGCACCAATAGCGGGGCGGACTGGACTCAGATCATCAGCGGCGCTCCCAACAACGGAAGCTATATCTGGTACAACGTTCCGGCTATGAACACCACCGCGGCCCATATCAAGATCACCCTGCTCACCAACAACCATGAGGATTCCAACGTCTATCCCTTCAGTGTGATCAGCGAACTGGCAGTTCCTCAGGGTGTGTATCCCAGCGATGGGGCGACCGGGGTGCCAACCAATCCCCAGATTAGCTGGCAAAGCGTGGCCGGGGCCTCTGGTTATCAGTTCCAGCTTTCATCCCAGCAGGACTTTAGCAGCTTTATAGTCAATGTCATAGACCATCCGGAAAGTCATTACCAGCTCAGCGGTCTGCAGCCCAACAGCCATTTCTATTGGCGGGTTGCCTCCATTGGAGATATCGGGATCAGCCCCTTCTGCGAAACCCAGCACTTCCAGACCGGCACGATCAGTGAGCTTCCAGGAGTGCCGGCCCTGATGCTGCCAGCTCATATGGCCACGGGCCTCACCCCTCCCATTACTTTTTCCTGGGTGGCCAGTTCCCTGGCGGAGTCCTATCTCCTGCAGATCAGCACCAGTCCCTACTTTGCCGGTTCCGTGATTGAAGTAAACAACATCAGCGGTACCCAGCACAGCGTCGGCAACCTGGTACCCTATACAGTCTATTATTGGAGAGTGGCCGCCAACAATGTGGCCGGGACCAGTCATTTCTCTCAAATCCGCAGGTTTTCCACTCAGCAATCCAGCGACAGCGACGATCCCGGCACCCCGGTGTTGGACAACGAACTGGGCCCCAACTATCCAAATCCTTTCAATCCCTCCACCACTATCCGGCTTAGCGTCACAGACCTCAGGGCCCCTCTCAGCCTGGAGATCTTCAACGTCAAAGGCCAGCTGGTGCGCCGTCTCCATAGCGGTCTGCCCAATAGCCCTCGTTTGAGTGTGGTGTGGGATGGCCGGGACGACTTGGGACAGGCCCAGCCCAGTGGAATTTACTATTACCGGATGCGTTCCGGAGCATTTACCGAAACGCGCAAGATGCTGATGCTGAAGTAATTCCTTTTTAGCTAGCCAGCCCCTCCGGCTAAATTAGCAGTCCATGTAACGGACTGCTAATTTTTTTCTTGCCTCTCTTCCAAGCCCGATTATAATATGGGGTAGATATCAACCACGAGCTAATTCAAGGAGGTTAACAATGAAACTCGTACCTTATCGCCGCACCAATGAAATCAGGCCCATGAGCAACATGCTGAGCCTGTTCGATGAGTTCTTTAACCGCGCTTTCGACGAAGAGAGCAACGACGAAAACTTCCGCGCCATGGCCATGGATATCGTGGAACACGATAAAGAATATGAGATTCTGGCCAATCTGCCCGGATTCAAAAAAGAAAACGTCAAGATATCGATTCACGACAATCAGCTATTGGTGGAGGCCACCTGCGATCAGAAGAAGGAAGAGAAACAAGGCACCATGTACCGCTGCGAACGCTACAGTGGCAGCTATCGCCGCAATCTGCTGTTGCCTGAGAATGCCGATTTTGGCAAGATCAGCGCTAAGATGGAAGACGGGGTGCTGCGTCTGCTCATCCCCAAAAAGGAACCCTCTCCCCAGAAAGAGATCGTGATCCAGTAATATCACCCACAATCCCTATGTTCAAAAGCGCGCCGGTATGGCGCGCTTTTTTGTTAAGAGCTGGCTTGCGGTACGTGCTGAAGCCCAGACAATTGTTGCTCACACCATTTCAGAGCCAGCTTTCCAGTTCAGGATAAGGGCCAATCCATGTATCCTCTGCGCTGGTGATTCCCGCTTGACAAAAAACACCCGTTCACACCGATAGCATTTTCAGACCAGCATACAGAAATGGGAGTTGAACTTGAAGTATTGTCTGATCGTTATAGTTTTGGTGCTATTCTGCCCCAATACCGCTTTTGCCACAGAGGCATTCCAGGATTCCCTCAGCGCGGATGAGCTTTTCCAGAAGGGCCTTGACCTGTTTGAGGGCAGGCAGGTTGACAAAGACATCCCGGCCGCCCTGCAGGTTTGGAAACAGGCTGCCGATAGCAGTCACGTCCAGGCGATGTTTAACCTGGGAGTGGTTTATGCCAACGGCCTGGAAGTGCCTCCCGACCCAGATCTTGCAATCAAATGGTTCTCGCGGGCCGCGGAGCTGGGAGACAGCGATTCCATGTTCAATCTGGGAGCGCTTTACGGAGACCGCGATCTGGCAGTGATGGATAGTCTCAAGGCCGTTCACTGGTTTGAAAGGGCTAGCGAAGCAGGTGATTTTAGGGCCCAGCTTAATCTTGGAAGCATGTATGAGAATGGGGACCTGGTGGAAGCTGATAGTATCAAAGCGGCAGAGTGGTATCTGAGGGCCGCCAAACAAGGGGTGGGAGAAGCCCAGCTCAAAATTGGCAGATGGTATTGCCGGGATGGGGTCTTCTCCAGGAATCCCATGCTGGCCTATGTGTGGCTCTGGCTGGGAAGTGTGAACACCCGCAATGAAACCGGGCTGATCTTCGATGATGACCTGCGGGCTTGTGAAGAACAATTGGACGATCGGCAGATCGATCAGGCCAGAGCTGTCATCGAAGCCGTGATGGAGTGTTATGAGAGAAACCGGCTCTGACATCCACGTCGCCTGTAGTTTTCTGGAGATATGGGTTAAATCTTGCTCCCTGGTAAGAAATGGAAATGCTTCAGTTTTGTCTTTTTCGGGTCATCAGAGATTTCTTGCTTGACAGAAAAGCGGCATGGCCTGAGTAGTTTTCGCAATCGTCTGAGTGGATTACCGGCTTGAGTGGTCGGGCTTTCCAAAGCTATAGCGAGAAATGAGATATGATAGATTTGTGATTTTCTTGATGCGGGCGGGGCCTTTAGTATCAGGGTCCCTGCCAATCCGCTACTAATGAGAGTAACCCTAACAAAATAGGACAAGGAGACAACCTATGAAAAGAAACATTCTTTTCGCGCTGCTGCTGATTTTGGGCATCAGCTTATGCGGCAACCTTTTCGCCCAGATCAACGTCACCATAGGCAATGGAACCGCCACCAACACAACCACTGGCGGACCAGCCCCTTATGGTACCTGGTACAAAAATTTCCGCCAGCAGTTCCTCGTACTTGCCTCGGAGGTTGAGGACGCGGGCGGCGGACCAGGCAACATCAATTCAGTGGCCTTCAATGTGGCCGCTCTGAATACATGTTCGCCTATGACCAACTACACCATCCGTCTAAAAACCACCACTCAGACCGCCCTGACGACCACCTTTGAAGAAGGGGCCTATCAGACTGTCTTTGTGCAGGATGGGTTTATGCCTGTGGTTGGCTGGAACACCCACACCTTTACGGCACCCTTTGTGTGGGACGGCTCCTCCAACATCCTTGTCGATATAGTCACATCCATTATCCCTGGTGGCTGGACCCAAAACGCTTCAGTGTATTACACGACGACTGGCTTCAACAGCTCCCTGCGCTATCAGAGCGACAGCACCGAAGCCAACACTGCCACCACTGGCTCTGTGAGCACCAACCGCTCCAATATCAGATTCAACATGCAGGCTCTGGTGGTGGATGATCCACCCAACCCGGCCCTCATCGTTTCTCCTCTGGATGGGGCTGTCAACGTCATGACCTCCGCCACCCTTAACTGGGCTTCCGGCGGTGGCGCTCCCACTGGATACAAGGTGCACTTTGGCACTACCAATCCACCTCCCTTCATTCAAAACACCACCGAAACTTCCTATACTCCGACTCTGGCAACCAACACCACCTATTACTGGAAGATAATCCCCTTCAATGCTGAAGGTGATGCTGTCAACTGCCCGGTCTGGAGCTTTAACACCGGAGGACCGGTAGTGTTGATGACCAACGGCCAGCAGGCTATCCCGGATGCCATGACCTATTCCTTCTACGATTCCGGCGGTCCTGACGGCCAGTATCAAAACTCCGAGAACTACACCTTTACCTTCTCGGCTGCCAATCCCACCTCGATCATCCATGTGATGTTCACCGCCTTCAACTGTGAAAGCGGCTGGGATTACCTGAAGATCTACAACGGTCCGGACATCAGTGCCCCTCAGATTGGTCCGGTTGGAGGTTATACCGGCACCACGATGCCGGAAGAAATCATCGGCTCCAATGCCGTGACCTTTGTCTTCACCTCCGACAGCTCTGTCCAATATGATGGCTGGGCCGCGGCAGTCAGCGCTGTCAATCTGGCCCATGATCTTGGCGCTCAGAGCATCAGCGGAAACACGGTGCCCTCCGTGGGAACCCCCACTACCTACAGCATCGCGGTGAAGAACAACGGCTCCAACACCGAGACCACCTATACGGTCAAGCTGAAAAGCTCCACCGGAACCGAGCTGGCTTCCGTTCCCGGTACCAGTATCGCTCCTCAGCAGATCGTCAACTTCGACCTCACCTGGACCCCTTCCGCCACTGGCGCGATGATGATCTACGGTGAAGTGGTCCTGGCCAACGACGGCATCGCCACCAACAACCAGACCCCGAACCTGAACATCGCCGTTCAGGCCGCCGGCGTCGTGGCTGTCACCATCGGCGATGGATCTGCGGCCGCCCGCATGCCTCTGGACTTCTACTATATGAACAGTCTGTCCGAAACGATCTATCCCGCCACCGACATGAACATCGGCGGGTTGATCACCGGCGTGCAGTATTACAACGACTTCACCTACGCGGCCGGTCTCTTTGCCAAACCCACCAAGATCTGGATGGGTGAGACCGCTCAGACCGACCTCAGCGGTGGCTGGATCGCTTCCACCAACCTGACCCAGGTCTTCGACGGCGTGGTGGACTATCCTACCGGACAAAACAACATCAATATCACCCTCCAGACCCCCTACGTGTATGGCGGAGGCAACCTTGTGGTGATGGCGCAGCGTCCCATGGACACCGGCTGGTTCAGCGGAGTCAACTTCCGCACCCAGACCATCGGCACTGCCCGTACTCTGAATGTCTATTCAGACAGCACGCCCTTTGATCCTACTGCTCCTCCTGCTGGAACCGCTCCCACCGGAATGTTCCCCAGGACCACCTTCTTCCTGATCGTGGAAGACATGGGTGCCCTCACCGGGACCGTTTTTGATGGAACCACTCCCCTTCCGGGAGCCACCGTTTCCATCACCGGAACCCCTCTCACCACCACCACCGACGCCAACGGCGTTTACAACTTCCCCTACGTGGCGATGGGACCCCAGACCGTTGTGGCTACCAAACACGGCTACAACGTTGTCACCCATGCAGTCACCGTTATCGAAGATGAAACCGTCACCCAGAACTTCGTGCTCACCCAGCTGCCTCAGGTGACCGTGAGCGGACGTATTGTCGGCAGTGACCAGCCCACCGTGGGCCTGGCCAACGCCACGATCAGCCTCACCGGTTATGAGCCCTACACTGGCACCACGAACGCTTCCGGTCAGTTCACCATCACCGGCGTCTATGCCAGCCAAACCTACCAATACACAGCTCACGCCACTGGCTATCAGAATGCCACCGGCCAGGCTGTGGTTGGCACCACTAACCTCAACATGGGCGACGTTATCGTCAACGAGCTCGCCTTCCCGCCCTATCAGGTAGTCGCTACCGAAGCTGCCAACTTCAGCAACGTAGCCGTTACCTGGATGGCCCCGGATCCCAATGCCGTCGGCGAATGGATCCACTATGACAGTGGTGAAAACAACGACAGCATCGGTACCGGTGCCGCGGCCGACTTTGACGTCGCCATCCGTTACCCTGCCAGCGCTCTGACCGACTATGCCGGAATGAGCCTCTACGCCGTGAAAGCCTGGCCAGCCCAGGCCGGGACCTTCTCAGTCCGCGTCTGGACCGGTGGGACCGCTACCGCTCCCGGACCCATGGTTGTGGATCAGGCCTTCACTCCCGCTCCCCTCGATGCCTACAACACCATCATGCTTACCAACCCCGTTCCGATTACCGGTACGGAAGAGCTGTGGTTTGGCTATCGCAACAACGTCACTGGTGGTTATCCCGCTGGCTGCGATGCCGGTCCCGCCACCGACGGCTTTGGCAACATGATGTACTTCCAGGGCGCCTGGAGCACTCTGCTTGCTCTGGCTCCGAGCCTCAACTACAACTGGAACATCCAGGGCTATGTGGGCTTCTCAGCTCCTACCCGCGCTCCCGAACTGACTCCTCTGACCATGAAGCCCAGCTTCTTTGACGAGGCCAGCAATGTCGATCGCGTCCTGGGTGGATACCGTGTTTATCGTCTGCTGGCTGCCAACCAGGGCAACGAAGCTCTTTGGACCCAGCTCACCCCCGCCAACATCACCCCTACCAACTACACTGACAACGCCTGGGCCCCTCTGCCTTCAGGCGTCTACAAATATGCCGTCAAGGCTGTTTACACCAACAACGTGATGTCCACTCCCTCCTTCTCCAACGAGATCCACAAAGGCATGATGGGCACCCTGATGGGCACCGTGACCGAATTCGGTACCAACGTCCCCATCGAAGGCGCCACCATCACTGCCGGAGATTACAGCGGAACCACCAACGCCCAGGGCCAGTACAGCTTTGGCGTTTACCAGGGCACCTACAACGTCACCTGCTCCAAGGTTGGCTATCAGGCCGCCTCACAGGCTGGTGTGGTAATTGTTGGATTGCAGACCACCACTCAAAACTTCGTGCTCACCGAGATCACTCTGCCTCCGGGTGGCGTGCAGGCTGAGCTTGCCGGTAATAACGTCAACGTGACCTGGATGGAACCTGGCATGGGTGGAGACCTCACTGAGGGCTTCGAAGGTGCTACCTTCCCGCCCACCGATTGGACTCAGGTGATCACCGATACCAGCGCTCCTGGGACCACCGGTGTCTATCCCACCTGGTGCCGTATTGGTGATATCGCGCTCGATCCCGTCGTCTCGCCTCACGGTGGAGAATGGCAGGTTGGCCTCTGGTGGAGCTACAACCATCAGGATGAATGGCTCAAAACCCCGCAATTCATCTGCCCTCCCGGCGCCAGCCTCAACTTCTGGAGCTATGTCTTCCTTGGAAGCACCAATGCCGACCACTACTACGTCAAAGTCTCCACAGACAACGGCAATTCCTGGACCCAGCTCTGGGATGCCAGCGCCCTGACCGGTGGCTGGAACTACTACGCCACTCCCATCCAGATCGACCTGGCCAGCTATGCCGGACAGGAGATCATGCTGGCCTGGCACGCTATTGACGGTCCTACCATGGACGGTCTCTGGTATGTCTGGTTCATCGATGACGTGACCGTGGGAACCCCCACCAACACTCTGACATTCCCGCTCAGCGCCATGACCCGTGTCAGTGCTGCCGGAAACGACAAACCCATGCCCGCCTCAGTTACTCCCAGACTGCCCATCAGCCGTGATATGATGCACAATTCCGGTCTGACCTCAGCCAACAGAGTAGAAAACGAAACTGTCGTCCGCGTAGACCGTACCCTCCAGGGTTACAGAGTCTGGCGTCTGCAGCAGGGCCAGGAAGGCAACGAAGCCGGCTGGACCTCCCTTACCGCCAACCCGATCAGCGCTACCGCTTATCAGGATACCGGATGGGGCGCCTTGCCTGATGGCACCTACAAATGGGCCGTGAAAGCCATCTACACCGGTGGTGCCGCTTCCCAGGCTGCCTTCTCCAATGCCATTCCCAAAATCACCCAGATCGGTACCGTGGCCGGTATCGTCCGCAACATGCAAAACGCTCCCATCAGCGGCGCTACCGTCACTTGCTGGACCGCCACCGCCACCACCAACGCCAGCGGTGCTTACAGCATGCAAGTGATCGCCGGAACTCACAGTGTGACTGCCAGCCACCCGAACTATTCCGCCGTAACTCAGACCGGAGTAGTCGTGGTGACAGGCCAGACCACCACCGTGAACTTCCAGTTGCCTCCCT
>ERZ795059.2373-NODE-2373-length-19597-cov-12.239331_pt1 | contig 19597 bp, 23 predicted proteins | sample MGYA00375143_ERZ795059 | MGnify/ENA primary metagenome ERZ795059 (study PRJEB30188, sample SAMN05720168) | activated sludge metagenome | isolation source: Anaerobic digester | place: USA | collected 2015-01-07 ... | reverse complement strand
GATCAGCTTGCTCCCCGGAAGACGGCGTGACCCTTGGGTGTCCACATGGGACCAGATCAGAGGCTCTCCCGAGGCCCGTGCCGCCACGCCGGACCTTTGCAACAACATCCAGGTGCAAGGACGTCTCCCGGACCTCCCTCGTGTTGGTGCGGGGGTAGTATCAGCCAGGTTGAGGGGGTGTAGGACGGCTATCCCCCAACTATTTTGCAGCGGCTTGAGATCGTTGGGATGTTTGTTTGGAACGCGCACAGAGTTCTGCGGAATCTGATCGCTTCCGGTGTACGGCCGGGATGACAAGCAGTGGGTGTGGCTCTGGGTCCCGGCTTTCGCCGGGAGGAGCGGGACAATGAATGTGCATGGGTGGTTGGTGTTGGCCGACCCCCACCTGACCTCCCCCTTTCAGGGGGAGGACAGGTGGGGGTCGGGTTGAGCGGTATGTTTGGCCACTGGGTTCCCGCTTTCGCGGGAATGACGGTGGAGAGATTGGTGCGCGGAGCGCGGTGCATCGTTGATGCACCCTACGGAGGGGCGTTACGCGACCTTGTCTTCGACCCAGGTTTGCGTTGAGGGGGCGTCGAAGAGGCTTGGGGGGACGAACTCTTCGCGGAACCAGGGGTTTTTGCGGCGGTCGAAGATTTCGCGCATCCAGGTCACGACCGTGCGGATGCGCGGGACGCGGCGTGCGCTTTCGTGGAAGCTCAGCCAGATCTTGACCGAGGCGAGCGGCGGAATCGGAAGCGCCACGAGGCGGCTATCCAATCTACTCGCATAACTCGGCATAACAGCTATTCCCGCCCCAGCCGCCGTCGCGTTGAGCAGGGAAGCCGAGCAATCGGTGAGGATCGCAGGCTCGACCAGACCGGCGATCTGGGCGGTCTTGTCCTTCCAGCCTGAATTTTCCGTGTAATGCGTGTGATTCAGGACACGGTGCTGTCCGACGTCCAGAAGGGCCTGCGGAGCGCCGTAAGTGGCGATGTATTCGCGGCTCGAAAACGCACAGTAGTGGAGCGTCGCAACGGGGAAGGAAATGACCTCCGCCTGCTTGGGTTGATCGAAGCCGACGACCACATCGGCATAGCCCTGCCCCTGCTTCGGCAGGTTGCGATCGGAAAGTAATGACAAGCGAAGACCGGGGTTCTCCGAAAGGAACGCGCCCATGTTCGGTGTAATGCAGTAAGCAAGGACGCCGTCATTGGACCAGATCTTCACCTCGCCCTGGGTCTTCGTCTCAAGTCCCCTTAGCGTGTTCTCAAGTGACTGGCTGGCGCGCATCATTGTCGTCACGTGATCGAGCGCTTCTGCACCTGCCTCGGTCAACTGGATACCTGCCGGCGAACGATCGAGAAGACGCGCGCCGAGGCGCAATTCGAGCTGTCCGAGACGCTTGGAAATGGCCGATTGGGTGACGCCCATCTGCTCGGCCGCAGCGTTCATCGAGCCCGCAGTTGCGACCGCATAAAACGTGCGCAAATCGGACCAATCGACGAGCTCGCGGCCCAGCCGCTCTGTCCCTTCCCGGGTCGTCATATCCGTTGTGCCTAAATGGCTGAAGCGCCATGCTCCAGTTTGTGGTGAAAGGTTAGCAAGAGATTAAAAAACAAAATCCGAGATCGGTGGTTGGGTGATGGTGATGGTACTGGAAGACGCGCGCGCCGCGTTGCGGAGGCTTGGAGGCAACCGCCTTCACCCCCGTTACACGCATGGCGCATCTGAACTTATGATGGCCTCGGTCAAGCTGCATCATGCCGTGACCGATCAGGACTTTGCCGATGTGCACGCGCTGGCGACGGCCGAGCTGGGGCCGGATCTTGCCTCGCTGGCCGAAATCAAGCGCGTCGACAGGCTGACCGACGCCGCGATCTGGGTGGTTCGCCGCAACGAAACTGTCACAGGCTTCCTGGCCCCGCTGGCGCTTACCGCCGAGGGCGTCGCCGCGCTGACGGATGGCGCGTTTGACGCCGCCAACATCGACCAGAAGTGGGTGGCCCGCATGGGCGAGCCGCTCGCTGGCTTCTATTGCTGGTGCTACGCGGGCAAGGATCAGGTGAGCCGCGGCGCGCTTGTGCTCGCCCTGCGCACCCTGATCGACAAGCACTTCCCTGACCTTCCCTTCTTCGGAAAGGACACCACCGAAGCCGGCGCGAAAATCATGCGCCATCTTGGCTTCTTCCCCTTCGATGGCGTCGACCACCTGTACTGGCGTTGCCGCACTGTGATGGATGACGCAGCATGATGTCCGTTCGGAACAACCACCAGCGCAACGACCTCTGCGTCGAAATCGTGCGCGACCTCTCTGACTACATGAAGGTCGTCGCCATCCGCTCGTCTGTCTTCCTGGCCGAGCAGGACTGCCCGTATGACGAGGAGTTCGACAATAACGATCTCTCCTCGCTGCATCTTATCGCCTACCTGCGTGGTGAGCCGGTGGCGACCTTGCGCATCCGCTTCTTTGCGGGTTTCGCCAAGATCGAACGTGTGTGCGTGATGAAACACGTGCGCGGCGGCGCTCTTGTGAAGCTGATGATCGAGACTGCGGTCGATATCATCGCGCGTAAGGGTTATTCCCTCGCGATCGGCTATATCCAGAAGCGGCTTGTGCCGTTCTGGAAGCAGCTCGGCTTCCTGCCGCGCGAAGGTCGCGAAGGCTTCCGCTTCTCGGACTACGACTATGTCGAGTGCGAGCGGACGCTGGCCGCACGGCCGGACGCAATCACGGTCGACAGCGATCCTTATGTCGTCATGCGCCCCGAGGGCGAATGGGACCATGAGAACGTTCTCGACAGGTCGGCGCAGCGCCCGGCGGTGGCATAGATCCATGCAAGTACAAGCGAACCGACTTCTCTGCATCGACCTTCAGGTCGATGCGGTCCCCGGCTGCGTGCCTGACCCGTCCTCGATCTTCGGCGCGCGTCAGCTGCTGACGCTGGGCCGCAGGCTGGGCTGGACCATCGCGCACGCCCGCCGCCGCAGCCAGGTGGTGATCCGCGCCCGCAATGGCGCGCAGGCGGGGCTGAACCCGATGATGACCGAACAGGTCTTCTTCCATGACGATCGCTCGATCGCGGGAAGCACGGGATTGGCGGACCTGCTCTACAGCTGGCGCGGCGAGACCGTGTATGTGGCGGCGTTCGACCATGTCGCGCTGCTGTCGTGCCTGCTGGCGTGTCACGAGAACGGGCCGAAGCTGGTGCTGGTGGAGGATGTGCCGCCGCTGCAGACGCTGAGCGATCCGGCGGCCAAGCAGGATTTCCGCGGGGCGACGACGCGGCTTGCCGCAGGGTCCACGACGATTGGCGGGATCATCAAGGAAAGCAGCCGCCGCACGGGCATCAGGGTCGCCTCGATCAATGACGCCATTGGAGAAACAGGCCGGGGCATGTCAGTCTGACCTGACAAGAAACGTCAGGGGGAGGACGACATGCGCTTCGCAGTGACTGCGGCAGCTTGGATTCTTGCCGGGGCTCTTGCTGGCTGCGCGACGTCGCCTGCGTTTACGCCGCGTCTCTCGGAACCACGCCTTGCTGTCGTGAACGAGGCGGATCTCACGGAAGCCCAGCGTGACATGCTGGCGAGCCGGGCGAACCTCAATATCTACCGCACGCTGGCGAACCATGTGGATCTGTACAACCGCTGGTCGCCGCTGGGGCAGTTCCTGCTGAACGGGTCGAGCATCTCGGCGCGTCACAGGGAAATGGCGATGCTGCGGATGGGGTGGCTGTGCCAGTCGCCGTATGAGTGGTCGCAACATGCGCGGATCGCCAAGGCGTCGGCGGGGATGACCGAGGCGGAGATCCGGGCGATTGCGGCTGATCCCAAGTCACCGCTGTGGTCGGAGACGGATCGCGCCGTTCTGAAGATGGCGGATGAGCTGCGCTATGACGCGATGATTTCGGACGCGACGTGGGCCGAGCTGAAGAAGACCTATTCCGACCAGCAGATCATGGAGCTGTTCTATACCTCGGCGCAGTACCAGCTGGTGTCGATGGCGCTGAACACGTTGGGCATCCAGATCGAGCCGGAAGCTGTCGACTTCATGCCGACGGACCTGCCCGTTCCGCACGCGGCCACCCGCCCTGCCGGCCCGCGCCTGACCACGCCACGCGTCGCGCCGATTTTGGAGCCCAGCTGGACGCCAGCCCAACGCGCCATGATCACCCCGCAGTTGCGCCCGGATGGCGAGGCGCTGAACCTCTACACGACGCTGCTGAACCACCCCAAGCTATATGGGCCGCGCGCCCGCTTCGGCTCCTACCTGCAGCGTGACTCATTGCTTGATCCCGTGACGCGCGAGCTGGCGATCATGCGAACGGCCTGGAATATCCGTGCTTCCTATGAGTGGGCCCATCACGAACAGAGCGCCCGCTCTGCCGGGCTATCGCCGGAGCAAATTGCCGCAATTGCTATCGGACCATCCGCAAAAGTGTGGGACGCCAAACAGGCTGCCGTGCTTGCAGCCGCCGACGAGCTGCGCCGCGAGGCCTTTCTCAGCGATGCGACGTGGGCCGAGCTTGCCAAACATTACAGCGTCAAGGAGCGGATCGAGATCGTTTATACGGTCGGCGGTTACACGATGACGGGGCTTGCCATCAATTCACTCGGCATCCAGACAGAGCCGGGTTATCCGACCATGCCAAATTAATTGGGCCAAGCTGGTTGGCCGACTGATTTATGACGAGCTTCAAGAGGGCGTTTCCGTGAACCTGCAAACCATACTTATGTCCGCCGCCGCCTTCGCTGCGCTCGCCGCATGCACCCCTGCAGCCGAGACGCCCGCGCCTGTCGCGCCCGCCCCGGCCGACATCGCCGCTGCTGCGCCGGAAAGCGGCCCCGCCGCCGAGAACACCACGGACACGCTCGCGTCTGCTCCGACCGATGCAACCGCAGCGACTGCCCCTGCTGCTACCGCAACGCCGACCACCGCCGCTGCGCCTCCGGCTGCTCCCGCAGCACCGGCTGCTGCTGCTGGCCCGACCAAGCTGCAGCTTGCCAACGGCGCCGCCGTTTACGCGCGCACCTGCGCCATGTGCCACGGCCCGACGGGGGCTGGCACACAGATGGGCGTCGGCCTGACCGCTGGCCACGAGTACGCAGTGATCAAGGAGAAGGTCACCAAGGGCCCGATCAATCCGGGCGACAAGATGCCCCCGCTGGCCGCCGCGATGTCCGCCGACGACCTCAGCGATGTGGCGCATTACATCGAGGCTGGCCTGCCGCCGACGTAGGGCTGGGTTCGAGCTTACGCCCTCGTCCTTCGACGGGCGGCCCTTCGGGCCTGCTCAGGATGAGGGCTAGTTGGCTATCTGTGGGGTGCGCTTGATGCACCGTTTGGGCGTTGGGCGCCGGCGGTGCATTTACGCTTCGCTTCAATGCACCCTACGTGTGCCGAGCGATTGTGGGCTTAAACTGAAATCGTCTTGCGCTTGGCTGCTAGCAATTCACCCGACTGTTTTGCGTCGCCGATCGTGCGGGAGACGCTGAGCACGCCGACCATTTCGCTATAAAGCGCCAGCGCGGCTTTCTTGCCGCCGGGATTGCCCTTCGTCGCGGGGATCAACTGACCGAGACGTTCGGCCAGCTTGTCCATGCCTGCTTCGAACGCTGCTTTCACTTGCGGCGCGGCGCGTTGTGCGTCGCCGGCCAGGGACGGGATGGGGCAACCGTGTTCGATGTCGTCGCGGTGGCGCGGCGACAGGTAGAAGTCGATGTACTTTTCGAGAGCCGCCTCGCCATGCTTCTCCTCGAAGCGGCCGACCGTCTCGCACGCCTTATCGAACAGGCGCGTGACCGCCGCGGCGAGCAGAGCATCGCGCGAGGTAAAGTGCGCGTAGAAACCGCCATGCGTGAGGCCGGCTTCGGCCATGATGCTGGCGACACCCAACGCATCGAAGCCGCCCGCACGTATCCGCTCCGCCGCCGCATCCACGATGGCTGCGCGCGTCTTTTCCTTGTGATCCGTCGAATAGCGAGCCATCGGTTCAGCCAATCCCCATGAGACGCCAAGCGCTTCTCATGACACTCATCATATTTCCTGCACCACAAACCGGCAATCCACTCCGCGCAGTGGTTGCTCTTTTATATGACACTAGTCATATGGGTGGGATCTTCGACCGGAAAAGCACGCAATATGACCAGCATTGCCGCACCCGACGCCCCTAAAGACCCGATCGTCCGCTTCTTCACGCGGCTTGGCATCCATTACGCGTGGGTGGTTGCGTTCGTGACCTTCCTTGCGGCGTTGGTGGCAGCTGGCGCGGTTGGTTCAGTCGGCGTGATGCTGTTGCCGCTGCAGATGGAGTTTGGCTGGACGCAGGCGGAGATTTCTTCCGCGCTTGGCATCCGGCTTGCCCTGCTCGGCCTGGTGGCGCCGTTTGCGGCGGCGCTGTTCATGCGCTTCGGCCTGCGCCCGATCATCGTCGTCTCGCTGGCGCTGATCGCATTGGGAACGGGCGTTTCGATCTACATGACGCAGCTGTGGCAGCTCGTGGCGCTGTGGGGCGTCGTGGTTGGCATTGCGGCGGGACTGACGGCGCTGGTCATGTCGGCGACTGTTTCGACACGCTGGTTCGAGGCGCGGCGTGGGCTTGTGATTGGCTTGCTGTCGTCGGCGACGGCCATGGGGCAGCTGGTGTTCCTGCCGTTCATGGCGTGGCTGGTGAAGGCGGAAGGCTGGCGCACGGCGACGCTGGCGCTTTGCATCTTCTATGCGGCGGCTGTCGTGCTGGTGGTGATCTTCATCCGCAACCGTCCGTCGGATGTCGGCCTGCGTCCCTTTGGGGCTGCGGCTGACGCGCCGGTTGCGGCGGCGCCTGCGGCCGCTTCCTCGTCTGCTCAGGGCAATCTGTTCCTTGCGCCGTTCGAAGCGCTTGCCGTTGCTGCGCGCGTTCCGATGTTCTGGATTCTTGCCGGGTCGTTCTTCGTGTGTGGCGCATCGACCAACGGGTTGGTGCAGATGCACCTGATCCCGATGTGCGGCGACTATCTGATCCCCGCGACAGCGGCGGCTGGCACGCTGGCGCTGATGGGCGGGTTCAACTTTGTTGGCACGGTCGCGTCCGGCTGGCTGACCGACAGGTTCAATCCGCGCGTGCTGCTGATGATCTATTACGGCCTGCGCGGGCTCTCGCTGTTCTATCTGACATCCACCAATTTCGACTCCACTTCGCTGTTCCTGTTCGCGATCTTCTATGGCCTCGACTGGATCGCGACGGTGCCGCCGACCGTGAAGCTGACAGCGGATGCGTTCGGTCCGGCGCGGGCGACGCTGGTGTTCGGGTGGATCTTTGCGGCGCACCAGCTTGGTGCGGGGTTTGCGGCGTTTGGCGCCGGTTTCGTGCGGACGGAGCTTGGCTCTTACGCGCTGGCCTTCCAGGGCGCGGGCATTCTCTGCATCATCGCGGCGCTGGCCTTCATCAGTGGTCGCCGTCGGCCTGCGACGCCTACCATTGCCGCCGCTTAAACACGCAACACGGGAATTTTCCGTGCCGCGTCAGGGCGCCGAAAGGCTTTCCCCAGAAACCCCGTCCCTGCCCCACAGCTGACGGGTTGGCGCGGGGCGCTTTGACCTGCACAACACGCCCTGCAATCGCAGGGTTGGCAGATGTCGAAGCTGTATTTTTCCTACGCCGCCATGAACGCTGGCAAATCCACCGTGCTGCTGCAGGCGTCGTGGAACTATCAGGAACGCGGCATGCGCACGCTGCTGTTCACGTCGGCGCTGTATGCGACACAGGATGATGGCCGGATCACCTCGCGCATCGGCATCGCCGCCGACGCGACGCTCTACAATCAGACGGACGATCTGCAGGCCCGCATCACGCGCGAGCACAAGAAGAAGCGCGTCGATTGCGTGTTTGTCGATGAGGCGCAGTTCCTGACCAAGGAGCAGGTGTGGCAGCTGGCGCGCGTCAGCGACCGGCTCGGTATCCCCGTGCTCTGCTACGGCCTGCGCACCGACTTCCGGGGCGAGTTGTTTCCCGGTTCGGCAGAGCTTCTCGCGATTGCAGATTCGCTGCGTGAGATCCGCACCATTTGCCATTGCGGCCGCAAGGCAACGATGGTCGTGCGGCGCACGGCGGACGGGAAAGCGCTGACATCCGGCGCGCAGGTGGGCATCGAGAAGTCGATGTACCTGTCGCTGTGCCGCGCGCATTGGGAGGAAGAAACGGGGCGGTGGCCGGTGGCCAAGCCGAAGGCCAAAGCAAAGACGAAAGCGGCGGCCAAGCCGGTCGCGAAAAAGAAGCCGGCGAAGAAAGCTCAGCTGCGTCTCGCCGCCGCGAATACGCCGAGGGCGGCGCGGCGCGTGAAGCGCTAGCCAGCGTAGGCCGCGATCGAGCGCGCGACCTTGCCGTTCTCGCCGAAGATGAATGTCTCGGCCACCTGTTGCGAGCGGTCGTTGGTGTAGAGGATGGTGAGCGCATCCGAGCCGGTCATCACAGAATCGATCTCGAAATAGAGATTGCGCAGCTTTGCCAGCGCTGCGCCCCAATAGTCGCGCAGAGCTGCCTTGCCGAAGACGCTATCGACGTCGCGGCCCGTCACGATGCGGATGCGCGGGGAATGGAACACTACGTCCTCGGCATAGTGCGAGAGGATCGCTTCGAGATCATGGTCGTTCCATGCCTTCACCCATTCGCGTGCGAAGGCCTGGGCTTTGTCGGCGTCGATCATGAGAACGGATCATCCCTGCAGCTGGCATAGAGCACCAGATTCACGTCACGCGCATGACCTACGCGGCTGATCTCGTCCAGCCTGATCGCGTGACTATCCAGCCATTTCGGATTCTGTTCGGGATAGTCGCCCGCCATCCAGTAGACCGTTCGCTTGTGCTGCATGCCATGGCCGCCGACATAGATGACGGACGCCTCTGCGCTCTCGGAGAGTTTCGAGAAGGCGGCCATTGCCTCGCGCGCGGTGTCGGCGTTGGCATCGAGCACGAGGGTCGTTTCAAAGCCGGCTTCTTTCAGGGCGGCGGGGATGCGCTTTGCATCGAAGGCGGCGCCGGGAAGTGAATAGACGCCGTTGGTTTTCGAATAGTCGGCGTTGATCAGGACCAGCGCGACGCGCTTGCCGGCGGGCTGGTCCATCTTCCATTTCGGGAGCTTCCGGGGGAATTGCAGTTGCTGCCAGCCGCCGCTGTGGCGGGCGTTGGAGGCGGCGAGGCTTTGCGTGAACTGTTCCAGATTTTCCGGGTGCTTCGCCAGAACTTCGACGAGCGCGCTGGCGAAGGGATTGCCGCCGAGCTTGTCCCGATCCTGCGTCAGCCTTCCCGGTTGGCCCGCATAGTATATCAGCGCCTTGGGTTGTGGCGGCGTCTGCGCCTCCGCCGCGAAGGCGGTCGCGACGAGCATCAATGAAAAAAGCCGCCGGTTCATGGCCAAAGCCTAACCGGCGGCTCTCTCAAAGCAACTGCTGGAGTTGTTAGAACTTCAGCACTTTAACGTAGCGGACTTGCGGCAGCTTCTCGATGGCTTCGAGGGTGGCGGCGGGCACGTCCTGGTCGACGCCGACGATCGCGATGGCGTCGCCGCCGGCGGCTTCGCGGCCGAGGTTGAAGGTGGCGATGTTGATCTTGGCTTCGCCCAGCAGGCCGGCCATCGAGCCGATGAAACCCGGCTTGTCGGAGTTGTTGACGAACAGCATGTAGGGCTGGAAGTCAGCCTCGAGCGCCATGCCCTTCACTTCGACGATGCGCGGCTTGCCGCCGACGATGGCGCCGGCAACCGAGCGCCACTTGCCCTCGACCTTCACCTTGATGCGGATCAGCGAGTCATAGATCGGGCTGGCTTCGTTGATCGACTCTTTCAGCGAACCACCGCGTTCCTGCAGGATCGCCGGGGCCGAGACCATGTTCACTTCGGCGAGGAAGGGACGCAGCATGCCGGCGAGGGCTGCCGAGGTGAGCGGCTTGCGGTTGAGCTGGGCGACGGCGCCTTCGTATTCGATCTCGACTTCCGACAGGCCGCCATCGGCAACCTGGCCAGCGAAGAGGCCGAGCTTTTCAGCGAGGGCGACGAACGGCTTCAGCTTCGGCGCTTCTTCCGCCGTGACCGACGGAGTGTTGAGGGCGTTGGAGACGGCGCCCGTCAGGAGGTAGTCGGCCATTTGTTCGGCGACCTGGAAAGCGACGTTGTCCTGCGCTTCGATGGTCGAGGCGCCGAGGTGCGGCGTGGCGATGAAGTTCGGCGCGCCGAAGAGGACGTTGGTTTTGGCCGGCTCTTCGAGGAAGACGTCGAATGCTGCTGCGCCGATGTGACCGCTTTCGAGGCCGGCGCGAACAGCGGCTTCGTCAGCGAGACCGCCACGGGCGCAGTTGATCAGGATCACGCCCTTCTTGGTCTTGGCGATGTTCTCGGCCGAGAGGATGTTTTTTGTCTGCTCGGTGAGCGGGGTGTGCAGCGTGATGACATCTGCGCGGGCCAGCAGCTCTTCGAGTTCGACTTTCTCGACGCCGATCTGCGTGGCGCGTTCAGCCGTGAGGAAGGGGTCGTAGGCGACGACCTTCATCTTGAGGCCCAGTGCGCGGTCGGCAACGATCGAGCCGATATTGCCGGCGCCGATGAGGCCGAGCGTTTTGGCGAACAGCTCGATGCCGATGTAATCCTTCTTCGGCCATTCGCCGGCGATGGTGCGCTGGCTGGCGGACGGGATCTGGCGGGCGGCGGAGAACATCATTGCGATGGCGTGTTCCGCCGTGGTGATGGCGTTGCCGAACGGCGTGTTCATGACGATGACGCCCTTGGCGGTTGCGGCTTTGACATCGACGTTGTCGACGCCGATGCCGGCGCGGCCGATGACTTTCAGTTTCGAGCCGGCGGCGATCACGTCCTTGTCCGGCTTGCAGGCCGAGCGGACGGCGAGACCGTCATACTGGCCGATGATCGCGATCAGCTCGTCCTTCTTGAGACCGACCTTGAAATCCACTTCGATGCCGCGATTCTTGAAGATATCTGCCGCGCCCGGCGCGAGGTCGTCAGCGATAAGAACTTTCACCTTGTTGGTCATGGGTCAGTCTCCTGGAATTTCCTTGCGCCGTCTGGCGCGTTGATTTCGAATATGTTGATCAGGTCAGATGTGGCCGCCGGTCCCATCGCCTGCGGATTTCCATGTCCGCGTGCGATTGATCGCCATCTTGGCGTCGACCTGTTCGTTCAAATCCATGCCCGCCAGCGCGACGAGGCGGTGGAGCAGGATGACGACATCAGCCGCCTCCCCGCCCGCTTCCGCCATGTCGCCGGCGCGCACAGCCTCTGCGAGCTCGTCGAGCTCGCCGCGTGCGCGCGACACCAGCGCAGCAAGGTCTTTCACCTCGCCGAACGTGGCATCGCCCCACACGCGGATTGTTTGAGAGGTTTCAACGGGCATTTCGCCCTCCTCACTTGTCATCCCGGAAGCCCGAAGGGCTATCCGGGACCCATTTCGCAAACCACCCAACTTTCGACTTGGGGGTTGAGGAATGGGTCCCGGCTCTTCGGCCGGGATGACAGCTAGTTGAGTTCAGCCACAGTGGTTGCGAACGCCCAGTCGAGCCAGGGCGTCAGCTTTTCGAGATCGGCTGCTTCCACCGTTGCGCCGCACCAGATGCGGAGGCCCGGAGGCGCTGCCTTGTAACCGCCGATGTCGTAGGCTGCGTTCTCTTTCTCGAGCAGCGCGACGAACTTCTTCACGAAGTCCTGCTGGCCTTTATCATCGAGGCCGGCGACGCGCGGATCGGTGATCGAGAGCGTGACGGAGGTGTTCGAGCGGATGGCTTTGTCAGCCGCGAGGAATTCGACCCAAGGGGTTTTCGCAACCCAGGCGTCGAGCACGGCGAGGTTGGCGTCCGAACGCTTGAAGGCAGCTTCAACGCCGCCGAGACCTTCGACCCAGTTCAGCGCATCGAGATAGTCTTCGGTGGCCAGCATGGACGGGGTGTTGATCGTCTCGCCTTCGAAGATGCCTTCGGTGACCGCGCCGCCCTTGGCCATGCGGAAGAGTTTCGGCATCGGCCATTTCGGCGTGTAGGTCTGCAGGCGCTCGATCGCGCGCGGGCTCAGGATGAGGATGCCGTGTGCGCCCTCGCCGCCCAGCACTTTCTGCCAAGAGTAGGTGAGCACATCGATCTTGTCCCACGGGATCGGCATGGCGAAGACGGCGGAGGTGGCGTCGCAGAAGGTGAGGCCTTCGCGATCAGCCGCGATCCAGTCGCCGTTCGGGACTTTGACGCCCGAGGTGGTGCCGTTCCAGGTGAAGACGATGTCGGCGTCCTTGCGGGCCTTGGACAGGTCCGGCAGCTGGCCGTAGCCGGCCTTGTGCGTTGTGGCGTCGACTTTCAGTTGTTTGGTGATGTCGGTGACCCAGTCTTCGCCGAAGGATTCGAAGGCGAACACATCAACCGGGCGGGCGCCGAGCATGGACCAGAAGGCGGCCTCGATGGCGCCTGTGTCCGAGCCCGGCATGATGCCGATGCGGTAGTCAGCGGGGATCTTGAGGACAGCGCGGGTCTTGTCGATCGCCAGTTTCAGGCGCGACTTGCCGAGCTTGGAACGGTGCGACCGGCCCAGTGATTCAAGCTTGAGATTGTCGGGGCTCCAGCCGGGGCGCTTTGCGCAGGGGCCAGAAGAAAAGTGTGCGCGATCAGGGCGCACTGCTGGTTTGGCAGCGGTAGACATCTGTTTTTCTCCCATCCTTACAGATGGACTGGTCACCGTTGGGGGTGACTGGCCCGGGGCGGATATGGCCCCGAACGGGTTGCGCGTCAATTAATTCGAGCGGCGGCGCGCATTCGCCACAGCAACACCCGCCAGAATAAGGCCCAGCGCGCCTATCATCGACCAGTGCAGGTGTTCGCCAAGGAACATCACGCCCAGCCCCGTCGCCCACAGCGGCGACATGTAGGTTGTGAAGGATACGAACACCGGGCCGGCGCGCTGGATCAGCCAGACATAGACGAACATGGCGAAAGCCGTCGGCAGCAGGCCGAGGATGATCATTGCGGTGATGGAGGCAACGCTCGGGTTCGTTGGGAAGGGTTCGCTGATTGTGGCGTAGGCCAGCGTCGCGAGGCCGCCCGTGCCGATGAGGAAGAAGCTGGACATGGCCGGCTCGATGCGCGGCGCCATGCGGGTGGCGACATTGCCGATGGCATAGAGCCACGCGCCGAAGATGGCGAGCAGGATGCCGAACAGGCTTCCCCCGCCATCCGCGCCGAATTCAGGGAGCACCAGAACGACGAGGCCGGCAAAGCCCATCATCACGCCGATCATCCGGCGCAAGGACAGCTTGTCTGTGGTGAAGGCGTGGGCCAGCAGAACAGTGGCGAAGGGCGTGCCGCCATTGCAGATCGCCATGACGGCGGAGCCGACCGTTTCCGCTGCGTGGGCGTACATGACGAACGGTATCGCCGTCGCCACAATGCCGATGAAGACGAACCAGCCGATGGCCTTGCCCGTGACGCGCTCGCCTTCGTGCGCGCGGGTGTGGCCGTCGAGTGCTCGCTTCAGGACGATCCAGCAGCCGAGAAAGAATGCGCCGCTGAGCATGCGGCCGGTGACGAGCCAGGCCGGGCTGATGGTTTCGACGCCGATGCGGACGCCCGCGAAGGTTGAGCCCCAGATGACGACCAGCAGGATGAGCGCCGCCCAGCTCAGGCCATTGCCGGTGAGACGGCGTGAAGGACGCGTTGCCGCATCAGCTGCCTGCCCCCGCACCTTGCGCCTCCACCACCCCGTGACGGCGTCCTGCTAGGGCATTTCAGAGGGCGACGCAAAGCCCGGATGGACAACGCGGGCTATCAAACGTGAAAAGCCCTGCGCATCCCTGCACAGGGCTTTCGACGTAGACCAGCCTTGATCGTTACACGCCTTTGCGGGCGGCTTCGCGATCAGCGTCCTTGCGGGCGTCCTTGATGTCTTCTTTCACGTCGCCGACGGCTTTCTGCGTCTTGCCGGCGACTTCCTTCATGCCGCCTTCAATGACGTGCTTGGGCGAATCCACGACTTTGCCGAATTCCTTTTGAACGACACCGGCGGCTTCTTTGATGGTGCCTTTGATCTGGTCCTTGTTCATGGCTTACGTCCTGTGCTGAGCGGGTCACCCACGGTGGGTCCGACGGGGCAAGAACGTCACGGCACGCACACGGTTCCCGACAAAACTAACCTTTGATCACAAGCGAAAAACGCCTTCGATCACGGTCCTTGCGCGTCCGATCAGCTTGACGCGATCCCCGGCCATCCGCGTGGTGATATGCGCGCCACGGCCTGGATAGGCCTGGAAGCAGTTAAGCTCCGACTTGCCGAGGCGATCCGAGAAGAACGGTGCAATTATGCAATGGGCTGAGCCCGTTGCCGGGTCCTCCGGAATGCCAGAGCCGGGGGCGAAGAAGCGCGAGACGACATCGAACTTGCCGCCATTCCAGTTTGCGCCGGGAGCTGCGCAGACGAGATTGCCGCGCCCGCCGGTGGCTTCGCCCGCAATCTGATTGACCTTCAACAGATCAGGCTTCAGCGCGATGATTTCATCGGGTGATACAAACACCGCCATCAGGAACGGCCCGGCCGTCAGTTCCTGCGGACGCGCGCCGATCGCTTCGACGAGATCTTCCAGGATGGGCGTGACGCGCGGCGGCCGTGCGGGGAAATCCATTTCGAGGCGACCGTCTGCGAGGCGCTTCACGGTCAGGCGGCCAGACTTGGTGTCGAAGCCGATCTCAGGTCCGTCGAAGCCGAGATGCGCGTAGAGCGCGTGGGCGCTTGCGAGCGTTGCGTGGCCGCACAGCGGCACTTCGAGCGCGGGCGTGAACCAGCGCAGGTCGAACACGCCATTGCCCTTGGCGACGATGAAAGCCGTCTCGGCGAGATTGTTCTCGGCCGCGATCGACTGCATCACCTCGGCTGCGGGGAAGGCGTCCATCGGCATCACGGCTGCGGGTCCGCCCGCCATCGCCTTCTCGGCGAACGCATCGATCTGGAAGAACTGGTGCTCGCTCATCCGCGCCTCCGTGAAGGTTGCGAACTACACCCCCAACCAGCGCCGGTGAAACGATACTAATTCAGTAGTCGATGAGTTCTGCTTATCGGGCGCTACTTACTCAGCCGGACTATTGCGGCCGCCACTTGGCGAACAGGCTCGCGAAGGCTTCCGGATCGCGTGAGGGCCAGCCGTGATCGACAGGGCCATTGCCCTGTCCCAGCCCCGGCGCACGCTTGATCGCCTCGACCAGATAGGCGCGAGACAATGCGACGGCGTCCGTCAACTTGAGGCCGCGCGCGAGCCCAGCGGCGATGCCGGAAGCCAGCGTGCAGCCCGTGCCGTGCGTGGCTTTCGTTTCGATGCGCGGGCCATCAAAGAAGTGTTCGCCCTGCTCTGTCTGCAGAACATCGACGATGACGTCACCGGGTACGTGTGCGCCTTTTACCAGGGCTGCCTTCGCGCCCATCTCGAGCAGCTTCTCCGCTGCGCGGCGCTGGCCGTTGATGCCGTCTACCGCCTTGCCGGTCAGCACTTCGGCTTCGGGGGCATTCGGCGTCACCAGCGCGGCGCCTGGGATCATCAGACGCCGTACGGCATCGACTGCGCCCTGGGGCAGCAGCACGTCGCCGGATGTCGCCACCATCACCGGATCAACGACGCGGGGAATGGTGCGTGCGATCTCGTCGAAGGCTTCGGCAAGTGTTTCGACCAGCAGCTTGTCGCCCAGCATGCCTGTCTTCAGCACGTCCGCGCCGATATCCTTCAGCACAGCTTCCATCTGTGCGCGCACGGCCTTTGGCGGGGTCGATACGACCGCACTTACGCCGAGCGTGTTCTGGATGGTCAGCGCGGTGATCGCCGTGGCCGCGTAGCCGCCCAGGGCCGTCACCGTCTTGATATCGGCCTGAATGCCCGCGCCGCCGCCGGAATCCGATCCGGCGATGATGAGCACGCGGCCACTCAGTGTACCGGTTTTTGCGGGTTTGTCAGTTTTTGCGTCAGCCATGGCGCCGTCTTAGCCGCTCATTGCGGCGCCGGGAACACCGTCCTGAAATCGAAAGCGTCCGCCGTTGGCCCTAGCCGGCCGATCAGCTCCAGCTTGGCCATTCCCTGCTGCAGGCTCGGCGTGGTTCCAGCTTCGATCCACCAGAGCGCCAGATAGGCCGGCATCTCGACAAACCAGTCCTTCCGGCGGCGCATGATCGCGCGATGGGTGAAGTTGCGATAGGCGAAGGCGGCGAGCTGGTCGATGCTCTGCCAGACGGTGATGTTGATGGTCAGAGCCGGATCATCACTGTCGCCCTCGCCGATCATGCGCCAGACGAAGCCGGGCGCGGCCTCTGCCAGCGCATTCACTTCATCGAGCGCAGCTTCGAAATCGGCGTTGATGGGATGCTCGCGTAGCTCACGGAACCTCGCGACATTGATCTGCGCAATGTGCCAGCGATCGCTCACGCGCACTCATCGAGCACGGGCGCGACATCTTCTCCGCTCGGCGCGGGGAAAGGCTGTTTGAAGGTGAAGGCTTCTGGTGTCGGGCCGAGTTTTTCGAGCAGCGCCAGTTTTGCTTTCGCATCGTTGACGGTTGGCGCGTAGCCGACGGGCACCCACCAGAGCGCCATGTAGACCGGCATCTCCTCGAACCATTCGCGACGGCGGCGCATCACGCCGCGATGATCGAGATTGCGATAGACGAATGCGCCGAGCGCTTCGACGCTTTCCCACACCGACATGTTCACTGCGATGTTGGGATCTTCATACGGCTTCAGATCGGTGGCGTTGTTGCCCTCGCCTTTCAGCCGCCAGATGAAGCCGGGCGAGGCTTCTGCCAGCGCATTCACATGGTCGAGCGCGTTGACGAAGTCTGCGTTGGCGGGATCTTCGACGGGCTTGCGGAAGCGGCCGATATTCACCTGCGCCAGATGATATTTCGCCGCCATTCTCGCCCCCTATCTATGGGCGTTCAGCGCCCGATCTTCGTTGTGTTGGCGACAGCCGCGCCCTTGTAGAAGCTGTCGAGCGCCATCTTGTTGACCGCGTCGCCGTAATCAACAATGCCCATCTTCCGGTAGTGCTCAACCTCGAAGATGCATTTCTTGTCGCCGATCGACAGGTCTGCCCCAAGGTCTGGGATTGTCTTGCCCTCGACCCATTTGAACCGCCCGTAGATCGCAACGGAGCAGACCTTGAAGTTAATCCCGCTGCACGCCTTGAAGTAGGGATCGTTGCGGACGTCATCAAGAAAGCGGGTCACGTCGACCAGCACGAACGGCATGATCATGCGGTCCATGTATTTGTTCTCGTCGAGCGCCTTCACGATGTCGACCTGAAGCCCGTCGACCAGCGCGGGCCAGCCCATGTTCTGGCGGAAGCCTGCGATGGTGGCGACCGGCTTGCCGAGTATGCCTGCGGCCTTGTCGTAATGGCAGATTGAATCGACATGCGCTTGCAGGCGTTCGAACTCGATGGCGGCGTAATTCTGCCCGCCATATTTCTGGGTCTTGGCATCTTTCAGGATGGAGTCATCCCACTGCCCCGCCGGGACTTCGGGCATGGGTGTCACGGGAATGGCGGGCGTCGTCGAACCCGGCGGCTTGGGCGGCGCGATCGGCTTTTGCGCCTCCGCGACACCGGACAGGCCTGCAATCAGAAGAAACAATCCCGCAACCAGGCGCACGAACCCCTCCCGCGCAAAGCATCGCTAGAGAGGTAAGCGTGAAACAGGGGGAAAGTGGGCCACGCCCTCGTCCTTCGACGGACGGCCCTTCGAGCCTGCTCAGGATGAGGGCTACTTATCTGCTGGTGGTTTAGCCCTCATGGTGAGCAGCACGCGGAGCGTGCGTCCGTCGAACCACGAGGGCGTAAGCTCCGATGTCAGCCGCTCGTCAGCGCCACGAACACATCTTCAAGATCCGGCTCTTCCGTCGCGAGATCGCCGATCTTCACGCCGCTTTCGCGTAGCTTGGCAAGGAGTTGTTCGATGGTCATCTGGTCGGACTTGTAGGTGATGGCGAGCTGGCCGTCCTTGCGGATCGCGGCGTCGAGGCCGGTGAAGGCGGCGGGGACGGCGGTCAGTTCGCTTTCGGGGCGGACGACCAGCGTCTTGTAGTTCAGGCGACGCAGCAATTTCGGCGTCGGCTCGCAGGCGGCGACGGCGCCGTGATTGATGATGGCGATCTGGTCGCACATCTCCTGCGCTTCTTCGAGATAGTGCGTGGTCAGCACCACCGTCGTGCCCATAGCGTTGAGCTTGCGGACGTATTCCCACAGCGAACGGCGCAGTTCGACGTCGACGCCGGCGGTGGGTTCGTCGAGGATCAGGATCGGCGGGGTATGCACCAGCGCCTTGGCCACCATCAGGCGGCGCTTCATGCCGCCCGAGAGCTGGCGGACATAGGCGTGCTTCTTGTCGCCCAGGCCGAGGGCGTCGAGGATTTCGTCGGTGCGGCGTTCGGTGGTGGGGACGCCGTAGAAGCCCGCCATCAGCTCCAGCGTTTCACGCGGGGTGAAGAACGGGTCCATGTTGATTTCCTGCGGCACGATGCCGAGGGCGGCCCGCGCCTCACGCGGACGCTTGTCGGCGTCGATGCCCCAGATATTCACAGCGCCCGAGGTCTTGTTCACCAGACCGGCGAGGATGTTGATGAAGGTCGACTTGCCCGCCCCGTTGGGGCCCAGCAGGCCGAAGACCGAGCCACGGGGGATCTGCAGGTCGATGCCCTTCAGCGCCTGCTTGGCGGGCATCTTCTTGGAGGCTGCGTAGGTCTTGGTCAGACCTTTGACGTCGATCGCCAGGGCCGGGAGTGCGGAAGACGAATCGGACAAGAAAAGCCACCCTCTGTCAGACCCTTCGGGCCGCATTGACGGCGGCGCAGGGCAGCCCATAGGTAGGGCGCATTCGGCCGCCCCGCAAACCCGCCGGGCCAATGAGAGACCAAAATGGCGACGTCCTCCACGAAGTCCCCCGCTCCCGCCGCGCAATCCTTCGCGAACCAGCCGGAAATAGTGGTCGTGTCGACAAAGAAGGTCGCCTGCGACGGCATCGGCGGCACGCTGGGGCATCCGAAGGTCTGGTACGACATGTCCGAGCAGGACTATGTCGAGTGCAAGTACTGCGACCGGGTGTTTGCGCTCAAGGGCGGCAGCCGCGATCCGGGCGTTTCGGGCAAATAGTCCGGCTGCGCCGCAAGCGCGAAACCTGCGATTTGCGCCTGTAACGCGCTTGTAACGCACGTAACACTGCTAGCCGTTACGGTAATTCACCTGCCGCAGGGGCCATACTCCCGCCAGAAGCCGACCAGCAGCCCGTGAAACGGGCATGGGCCAAACGGCCCGAGTGGCGCGCCAAAGACTGGCTGGAGGAGCCCCCGAATGACGACCTGGACCCGCACCCTATTGGGCGGCGCAGCCATGCTTGCGCTTCTTTCCGCGGCCCCTGCCTTCGCCCAGACGCCCTCCTCTCCCCCCGCTCCGGTTCAGGCGGGACCGTCCGCCGACGATCCCCAGACTCAGCAGAAGGCCGACACGGTCGTTATCTTCGGCCGCGCCGAGGAGCAGATCGGCACTGCCCAGTCCGCCTCTGAAGGCGTGGTCGGCTACAAGGACCTGTCGACCCGCCCGATCAGCCGCGCCGCCGAGCTGGTGGAAGTCA
>ERZ795059.2360-NODE-2360-length-19661-cov-7.339896_pt1 | contig 19661 bp, 18 predicted proteins | sample MGYA00375143_ERZ795059 | MGnify/ENA primary metagenome ERZ795059 (study PRJEB30188, sample SAMN05720168) | activated sludge metagenome | isolation source: Anaerobic digester | place: USA | collected 2015-01-07 ... | reverse complement strand
GCCACGCTTGGTCAACCGGGATAGCGCTTGATCGATGGCGGCCCGATTGCCCAGATGCAGCAGATCGCTGGCCACTAGAGGTGCGCCCTCAGGCAGCTTGGCGGCGTGAATCAGGATTTCTTGGCTCAGGGATGTCATCGGATACTCCTTGTCAGAAGAATACCTCTTTTTTCTGACACTTTCCTCTCCTGGAAACCTGATCAGGCTATGGGCCACCCGTCCAATGAAAACGTAAGCCATTGATCTACATAAATATCCAGGAGCCTAGAGGGCAGCAAAGCTGAATGCCCCCCCTTATCCAGAGGCTTGGGATTCCGGACTCAACTTTGGAAAGTGACCTGATACCGGACGCTGTCTCGATGGAGAGATGCAGGCATCGGTGGGGCAGCTGCGCCGGCGAGGACGTCCGGAGGACTTGGCCTTCTTGGGCTTGGAGGACCGCTGATGACTCGATTGCCGTCTGGGAACTCGGCAACGAAGGCCGTCAGGCCCAGCCTCATGGCTTGGCAGACCTCCCAGAGCTCCACCACGTCCAGGCGCCGGACCCCATGCTCGACATTGCTGACAAAGGTCTGCAACTTGCCGATCGCGTCAGACAGATCGACCTGGGTCAGCTCCGCCGTTCTCCGGGCATGCCTCAACTGCGCGCGCAGGACAGCGTTCTCGGACATGGCGAAGTATCTCGGCCGTGATCAAACGCTGGGTTCGATCGAGAAAGGCAAGCTCGCCGATTTCTTCCTCGTCCCCGGCGATCCGACCAACGATCTCAAGGCCATCAAGCGCATCCGCATGGTGTTCAAGGACGGTGTTGTCTAGTACCCGTCCGAGGTCTACCCCCATTTCGGCATCAAGCCGTTCGCGGATGCGCCGAAGGTGACTCTGCCTGCGCATTGAGCGCGCGGAATTTTCTGTCACACGGGCGCTCCAGAGCTCGGGACTAGTTCTGACTCCATTGATCACTTGCCGCCACCTTGATGAACTCGGCGTGTAGTTACCGCGCCGAATTTTTCGATCCTTAGCCAGTTTTCATCACTCGCAAGGGAGTACGTTGACATTGGCGACGCGAATCCAGTTTTTGGTGCCAGTGCCTTGGGGGACGGAAGCAGGAAGGCCTGGATTGGCCGCATAGTTCAGGCGCATGTGGTTGCAATCGCCGAAAGTGACCGTTGCCGTGCCCCAGATTTGAAACGGGCCTGCCGGGCCGCCACTTCCCGCAAAACCGCCACCCGCGCGGTAGGCCATCGGGGTGGTTATACTGCGCGCGCCGCGCGGAAATGTAGCTTGCCCATAAAGCCAAAATGGCACCGCACCGGCATCGAATGCATTCCACGAAAAGGCCGCTGTCAGATTGGCCGGGTCACCAGCAACCTCGTAGATCTGCAGAGTAATTCCTTCTCCGCTAGCCGTAGGATCATACCAGTTCGTGCTCATGTAGCCGTTGATCGGCATGTTCAAAGAAGCTGTTGGATAGGTGCTGACCGTGGGAACGTACGCCGGAATACTGACAAAAAAGCGATTGTTTGATAGGAAAAAATTGTCAAACCGAAGTCCGAATGACTGATTGAAGTCAAAATAAAACGTTATGGGGTTTGGATAGACCTCAAGGACATATGTGGTGCTGAAAATAATCGGATCGCCCGCAGCCGCACTTGTCGCAAATGTGTTTGACTCTGTTGCTGCCCGCAGCAAGTTGAACGGGTAACCGCCATCAAAGGTGACCGAACCTTGGCTGACATTTGTCCCAGGAAACTGTGGAACAACATTCAGGTTGCCTTCGTTTACAGTCTGCCGCTGAATACGCATCAACGTGGCTGACGTTGGCCGTACTGAACTGCTACAGGGAACTCGCCAAACAGTGATCTGCACAGTCTCTTGAACGAGCGCCCCTGTTGCGGTAACTCTCGCTGCCAGATTTGCAAAAACGGAATATTGCGGGCCGCTGGGGGTTTCCGGGAGAATGGAGCCCAAGCAACTAGGCGGGTAGACGCGACGTGGGTTGGCAAATGGAGGCGGCGGCTCAGTAGTACTGATCGAATTTGTTGACTTCAGCGAGATCGCTACAGCGTCGCTCGGACGGGCAAAGAGTACCTTCTGCGCCTTCGCCACATCGATTCTTGCCTCGAACCTACCCTCATCGCCGGTTGGAAGGGGATTTTCAGCGGCTGACGCGACCACCGCCGACAATAGAACTGCTGAAGTTAGCAAACAAAATAGTGTGCGCATCGACTTGCCCCCACCGGAATTCGAAAGCAGCTTACTCCAGATTTATGGGAGGCGGTTGTTTGCGTATCATGTAGACGTGGTAGGCCACGGTCGTTGCATTCACGCGGATTAGAACTTCAGGGGCAGGTGTACTTTCGCACCATTGCCCAGGAGCTTCGAGTCTACTTTCGCACCTTTGCGATAAAAATGCGCAGCTGACGCATTTCGAGCAAATATCAAAACATCCACACGACCGAACCCACCCAGCGCTGCTTAGGCAGGAAGGTGAATTCGAACGGCGGCTTGAATTCGCTGTAACGAAAATAGAGGGAACTGGTCCAGACGCGGCCCAGGCTCAGATAGGCGTCGCCGATGGCGACGTTGAGCGCGAGGTTCGCGTAGCGATAGTCGTGCGGTGGCGTGGCTGAGGGATGGGCGTAACCGAGGCCGGCGTCGACACTGACGCGACTGCCGAGCGGTTGCCGCCAGGCGGTCTCGATGCGCAGCCAGCCGTTGTAGCCAGCCGGTGTGCCGACATAGGCATTGCCGACGCGCGGCGACCAGGCGGCCGTGGTCAGCCAGCGGCCGCGCCAGCCGATCGCCGCATTGAGTTCGTCGTACTGGAATCCGGCGCGGTTCTGGGCGTGCAGCGGTTCGTAGTGGATGACGCCGAGCTTGGCCGACCAATCGTCATCGAGCCGCCAGTGGCGGTCGAGGTAGAAGGTGAGCTGCGTATCGGACCTGCCCCACGGTGCGCGAAACGTGTTCGCGCCGATCCCGGCTGCCCAGCTTTGCGCGAACCTGCAGTGCACGTCACCGAATGCGCTGGCCCGGCCTTCGCTCTGCGTGATGCCGCGATAGATGTTTTCCGACGAGACGCCGAGCGCGCCACCACAGGATCCTGCGTATGCCGGCGGGGCGGCGGCAAGCAGCCCGGGAACGAGCGTTACCGCAAGCAGGCGCGCCGAAGGACTCACGCCGGACTTGCCGTGAGCCGGTGGCGTACCCGCTGCGGTCCGCCTTTCCCGCCCTGCGGCCCGGAATTCGTGCTCGGTGGCCGGTATGCTGGTCGCTTGGCCGGACCGAATCGGGCATTTGCGGGATTTTTCGCAACGGGCACAACCTTTGTGGCCACTTCCCGGTACATACCACCATTGACCTGGCTCATAGAAGGATTGGGAATCGCGCATGAGAGAGGGTTCGGCCTCCCGCAGCAACCCCGACAACGATTCGTCGGACGAGCGCGAGCTCGCCCTGATCAATGCCATCGCGCGCGGCGACCGGAAAGCGTTCGAGAAACTCTATACAAGCTATCACGGCCTGCTGACCCGGTTCCTGGTCCGGACCACCTCCCGGCGCGACCTGGTCGAGGATGTCGTCAACGAAACGATGTGGGCGGTATGGCGCGGTGCGACGCGATTCCGTGGCGATTCCAAGCCGCGCAGCTGGATCATCGCGATCGCCTATCGGAGCCTCATGAAGGCACTGCGCGACCGTTCCGCGCAATACCGCAATGCATCCGCGACAGGCATCGATCCGGACTTTGACGAACTGCCGGAGCCCATTTGCGAAACCGCGAATACCGAGATGCGGGACTGGGTGAAACATGGCCTCGCCCTGTTGCCCGACGAGCAACGCATGACCCTTGAACTTGCCTATTTCCTCGGCCAGTCGTGCGATGAGATCGCTGCGATCATGGATTGCCCGGTTGGCACGGTGAAGGCCCGCATGTTTCATGCGCGCGTTCGCTTGCGCAACACCCTGCCCGTCCTTGGTGGCGATGATTCCATCGAACCGCGATCGGAGTTCGCATGACGACGCATGACCCGGCCCATCGACAGACCTGGGACCTGATCCCGTGGCTGGTCAACGGGACGCTCGACGCCGACCAGCGCGAAAGCGTCGATGCGCATTTGCAACACTGCCCCGATTGTCGCGAGGAACTCGCGTTCCAGAGCAGGGTGCATGCGGGAATCGCCGACGACCCGATGGTTGCGGACACGACCGCGAGCACGTCACTTGCGCGTCTTTTCAACCGCATCGACGCTGAAGATGCGTTGCCTGCAGGGTTCGGCGACCGTGCTGCGGAGCGGCGCGAAGCATTGGCGCGATCATCTGCGTCGGCGCCGGCGAATGGCCGGCACCGGGGTCTGGGTCGCGTGCTTGCCGTGGCCGTCGTCGTCGAAGCTTTCGGGCTGATTGCATTGACGTCGATGATGATCAGCGATCGAAACCAGGCCGATAACCGACCGGAATACTCGACGTTGAGCCGGAGCGGAAACTTGCCGGCGAAGGCGAGCATTCGCCTGGTTCCTTCACCGACCCTGAGCGTTGCCGACCTGCAGCAGATGCTCGGCGAATCCGGGCTGCGCATCGTCGACAGCAATCCGGGCGGCACGATACTCGCGCTGGCACCCGACGGCGGTGCAATGGACACGCACGCCAAGGTTCCTGATTCCCGTGCCGCACTGCTGCGGCTGCGCGCACATGCCGGTGTCCTGCTCGCCGAACCGATCCTCGCGCCGGGAAGCGGCCAATGATGGTCGCGATCGGACGATGCAACGGCCGCGCACGTCCATTGCGTGGCCGCGCGATGCTGGCTCGGATCATCCTCGCCGTCGGCATGTTGACGATGGCCCACAGTGGCGTGATCTGCGCGCAAGCGACGAACGCTGCCGCTGCCGGCGAACAACGCATCGTCGTCGCAATCGAGGAGAAATCCGATCCGATCCCTGCGATCGGATCGAGTCCTCGCGGCTATTCGGGATTCACCGGCTATGCCGGGAGCGAACGCAGTCGTGCCACTTCGACCCGGATCGCCCGTGAGCACGGCTTGACCGAGATTTCCGCGTGGTCGATCGAGCCACTGAAGTTGCGCTGCATGCTCTACGCAATTCCGGCAGGCGGCGACCGCGAGCACGTGCTCGCCGAACTGCGCAGGGACAACCGCGTGCATCTTGCGCAGCCGTTGCAGGAATTCGCCACGCTGTCCGTGCCATCGGCGCTTGATGCGTCGCCGAAGGCCGTGGCCGCGACCACGCCCTACAACGACCCCTATGTCGGCTTGCAAACGGGATTCTCCTCGATCGGTGCCGCCCAGGCCCAGCGCTGGGCAAGCGGCAGGCACGTCGCCGTAGCGCTGATCGACACCGGCATCGATGCGTCACATCCTGACCTGGCGGGACGCGTCGGCGAGCAACGCGATTTCGTCGGAGGAACCGCCGCAGACGCCGCACAGGATCGACATGGCACCGAAGTCGCGGGGGTGATCGCCGCGGTCGCCAACAACGGCGTGGGCATTGTCGGAATCGCCCCCGCCGTCGAGTTGCTCTCGTATCGCGCGTGCTGGCCGGTCGCGAGGGGCGCGAGCCCGGCGCGCTGCAACTCGTTCACGCTCGCCCAGGCGCTCGGAGCGGCGATTGCCTCGAAGGCGCGCATCATCAACCTGAGTCTCGGTGGCCCGCATGATCCCCTGCTTGCGGAACTGCTCGACTACGCCATCGCCCACGGCAAGATCATCGTCGGCGCGATGCCCGGCGATGGCAATGCGGACGGATTTCCGGTCGGCACGAAGGCGGTCATCGCGGTCGGGTCAAGCGGCGATTCGAAACAGCAGCCCGAGCGCCAATCACTGGCTGCCCCGGGCGAGGAGATCCTTACACTCGAACCGGGCGGCAGCTACGACTATGCCTCAGGCACGTCCCTGGCCACTGCACACGTGACCGGCGCGATCGCGCTGTTGTTGCAGATATCACCGAAGCTCGACGAGCATGCCCTGCTTGCCGTGCTGGGCAGCTCGGTGCGGGCCCGCGGCGAACCGATCGATGCCTGCCTCGCATTGCGTTCGATCGGACACGGCGAGGGAAGCTGCGAAGGTACCTGGCAAGTTTCCGCGTCCGGGCACCTCAGCCAGTAGTTCGATTCTCGCGGGCGCTGTTCGACTGGCCGATCGGGATCTGCCGGTTGCCGCGCTCAATCGTCTTCGCCTGGCCTGCGCCCGGTCCCCGGCACGACGATCTTCATGATGCCTTCGACGTTGGCAGAAATGCGGCGGCTCCAGTCCGGCGTCATCGTCAATGGCGTGGGCTCGGCGACCTTCGCCGGACCCAGGGCACGCAGCTCGGATGCCATCTCCGCCGCGCTCATCGTCGCCGAAACCGCCGGCGCGGCGTAGATGTCGGTGCGGTTGCCGGTGGTTCCCGTGGTACGTGTGAAGAATGGAACAAAGATCGCTCCCGAACTCGCGAGTCCCTGATAATCACCCAGGAAGTAGCCCGTCGTGTTTCCCGCCGCGGCCAGCGGTGCGCTGGCCAGATCGAAGGGCCCGGCGACCTGGTTCTCGCGCCAGGTCACGCCATCGGTCGAGCGTGCAAGCCACAGGCTGGTCAGCAAGGTATTCCGGTCATTCGTGTTGGCGCGAAAATCGTAGTAGGTCAGCCCGATCATGCCGTCGCTTCGCACATGCACGACCGGCACGAAGGCAGCGACCGCCGGATTGCTGTTCACCCGCAGCGGAGTCGACCAGGTGAATCCTCCATCCTCCGATCGTGAAAGGGCGATGCCGTCGCGTGCTCCGTTGCTGAACCGTGAATCCTGCCAGGCGACGAACAGGCTGCCGCCCGGCCCCACCGCGATACTCGGCACGACCGCGCCATCACGCACGCGCAGGCCGGTATCGGGATCGACCGTGCCGATGCTGAGCTGACTGGCAATACGGATTGGCGCTGACCAGGTCGCGCCGTTGTCGGTGGAACGGATCAAGTCGACATACGCATTCGTGCTGCCGTTGGGCGCTGCATCGATCCGCGAGTAGACGTTGACGAGCGTGCCGTTCGGCAGCACGGCAATGATGTTGCCCAGCGTCTGGCTGTTCAGTCCGGGATCGTAGATGGCGCGTGCCGGCTCCCAGCTCTGGCCGCCATTCACGCTGCGCGAAAACCAGGTCGGTCCGAAATTGGCCGCGGAAATCCGGTCCCATACCGCGTAGACGAATCGCGGATCAGTCGGGTCGGCGGTGATCGACTCCTTGTCGTGGAATACATCGTTGCCTTCGCGCACGATCGTCGTCGGCAGGCTCCAGTTGACGCCTCCGTCGGTCGAGCGGCTGACCAGGACCGAGCTGATCGAGCCAGGCGCCAGTGATGCACCGGTGAACGAGATCGCGATCGCATAGGCGGTTCCATCCGGCGATACGGCCACCCATGGATCACTGCTGCGCTCGTAGTCACCGCCATTGGCCGGTGTGCCGCCCGTGCAGCGCGAAAATACCGGGTAGCGCTGGCTCCAGGTTTGTCCGCCGTCGTTCGACACGCCAACAGCAAGCCCGCGTGCGCCACCGCTGGACCAGCGATCCTGCTGCCAGGCGCCGTAGTAGCGCTGGGGATTGCCGGGATCGACCGCAAAGTGTGGCTCGACCTCGGCATTCGTGTAGACGGTCCCGGACAGCGCGGCCAACTCGCAGCCGGCATTGAACGGCGACTGACCGGATGCACGGTATTGCGCATCGAGCACCGGTGGAGGAGGCGGGGGCGGTGGTGGGGGCGGTGGTGGCGTCGATGGGGAATTCGAACTTCCGCCTCCGCAGGCGCCGATCGCCAGAACGATCGACATCGAAACCATTCTGGCAACCCTGAGGGCTTGCATGTGCATGCGAACCTCCCCGTATCGAACGGAACCGGTCAACGAAGGGCATCGTAACCCCAAATGCGCCCGGGTCGCGCAAGCAGGATGCAGCAGTCGCAGACGAATTTTCGGGCCGCGCCGAACCGTTGCGCGCATGCTTTCCGGTGCTTCGGAGGGAAGGTGAAACGCCGCTCATCGGAGATACTGGTCGTGCCGGCGCGCGCGCGGGCCTGCGGGTTCGGGCGCGCAGCTATCGCGGGCGCGAGGGATCGCCCGGAACCTGCCACCCTCAAATGCCAACAGGCAGTGCGAACCACGATTTGATCGCGGTTCGCACTGCCTGTCTTTTCAATCCACGAATCCGGTGGCGCTGGCGGAGTCTAGTTGCTGCGTTCCCGATTCAGGCGAGTACTGTCAAAGGACTCCGACTGCCTGCGCGCCTTGCTGCGGCTGTCGGCAACTTCCCGGGCCGTCCTGCATTGCTTCACCGGAAGATGCGAGCCGACCGGTGCGACATGCGTGCAGATCAGCCGATCGTCGGCATTCTTTGCGAGCAGGCCATTGACCTTTTCCTGCTCATTGAAGAGCCGCAACCTGTCGTCTTCCGGCATCGCACCCACTGAACCGCTCGCCGTCAGCATTGCGGACATCTTGTCGAATGACAGGTTGACCGACTCGCGATCCGCGGTACTGAGAAATTCGTAACGCTTGCCCGGAGCCATCTGGCTGCGAATGCGCTCGACGACGACTGCGAATTTCTCTGCCGTGTCGGCGGAGACGGCGGCGACGGCTTTTTCCTCGGGCTTTTTTGCAGCCAGCGGCGAGGCAAACAGGACAAGGGCCAATGCGACCAGTGTGATTGCGCGAAACATGTCTAATCTCCGTGAGGAAAAAGCAGCCCGATACGCGCGGCATTTCGCCGTTGCGTCGAGGCATTGCCGGGGAGGCGGTCATACCGCAGCAGCGGCCTTCCGCCCTTACTACGAGACGTATCGTATTTCAGCTTGCCCTTCGCTGTCAACGATCTAAAGGGCGGATCTCGCTCGCATCATCGAATCGAATGGCCTGCGCGCGCGCGTGCGGGAAGTCACAGGCTCCGTTCAGCTGCGATCGTACGTGATCGGCAATGCCAGTCGGGAAATGCCTCCCTGGCGCATGCCGCGCCGTTGCACCGCGCGACCGATGACCATTGGACGATCTGTCGACGACCGGACCGATGCGGCAAGAGAAAACACGTCCTGCAGTTCCCGTTCGAACCGCGCACCATCGGCCGGCGCGAAAACAAAAGGCAAGCGCGCAGCAATGCCTCGTCTGCGAGGGCGCGCGCAGGCCAGGATTGAAATCAGTCGATCAATGCATCTACCGCTCGACGAGCCAACCCGGGATCGTCGCTGAAGATCGCGTCGACGCCGGCATCGATCAAGGCACGCATCTCGCGCAGGAAACCGGATTCGCAGCGCTTCGCCGGATCGTCTCCGCAACGCCAGGCAGGAGGCAGCCATGCATTTTCCGGACGCAAGGTCCAGGCATGCACGGCGAGCCCCGCCGCATGTGCGTCCGCGATGATCGTGGTTTCGGCGGCCAATCCACCACTGACCGGATCAAGTGGCCGGATGCGACGACGGTTGACGGCGACGGCATCGGCATACTCGCGGACCGCGGCCAGTCCTGATGGCGCGATCATCGTCGTGTACGGTTGTGGCTCGGATCCTGCCGTCACCTGATCGAAAGGTGCCGCATCATCGGAACCGATCAACTGGACGAGGAAGATGTTGGCGAAGCTGCCCAGCGAACTGCGCAACTCCCTCAGATTGCCGACCTCGAACGACTGGATGCCGAATGGCGCGTGCCGCAAGTAGTCGTGGCGCTGCACGGCAGCGATGAGTGCGCGTTCGGGGTCGAGGTCGATCGAATGGAACCAGGTCGAATTCTTGATTTCCGGAATGATCCCGATCATGCGCCCGCGCCGTTGTGATTCCCGCGCGGCGAGTTCGACGATCTCGTCGAACGTGGGGATCGCGTGCAGACCGTCGTGTGCGCGACTGCGCATGTCGGGCAGTGGCTCACGACAGCGCAGGGTTCGCAACTCGGCCAGGGTGAAATCCTCGCAGAACCAGCCCTCGACGAGGACGCCATCGATCAGCTTGGATGTCCTGCGCGCGTGGAATTCGGCGCGTGATGAAACATCGGTCGATGCGCTGATCTCGCCTTCATGACGCGCCACGAGGACGCCGTCGCGCGTCATGACGAGATCCGGCTCGATCAGGTCCGCACCGTCCTCGATGGCCCTGGCATAGGCAACCAGGGTGTGCTCGGGAAGCAACGCGCTCGCGCCACGATGGGCGATGACGAGCACCTTGCCGGACACTCGGGCAATCGGACTCACGACCATTCCACCTCTTCGGCAAATCGGCATCGCCTTCAGGATGATGGCACGAACGCCACGCCAGAACAGGCCGGCGGCTCGTCCGGCGCGGCGCTGCGTTACCATCCGGACACCTTCCCACAGGGTTCGCCAGCATGTACCGCATCAGACTCCTTGCCTCGCTCGCCGTGTTGCTCGCGCCGTGCGCTTTCGCGGCGACGCATCCACTCGCCACGGTAGCCGAGCAATCCGCCTTCAAGCGCACCGGGCACTACGAGGAGGTCGTTCGCCTGTGTGCCGCATTTGCCGAGAAGTACCCGGATACCGTGCGTTGCATTGAATTCGGCAAGACGCCGGAGGGTCGCCCGATGAAGGCCTTGATCGTGTCGCGCAGTGGCGCGCTGACCGCAGCGCAGGCGCACGAGCGCAAACTCCCGATCATGCTGGTGCAGGGCGGTATCCATGCCGGCGAGATCGATGGCAAGGACGCCGGGTTTCTGGCCTTGCGCGAGATTCTCGAAGGACGCGCGGCCAAGGCCACACTCGACAAGCTCGTGCTGATCTTCGTGCCGGTCTTCAACATCGACGGCCACGAACGCTTCAAGGCATGGAATCGCCCGAACCAGCGCGGCCCGGAGGAAATGGGCTGGCGCACGACCGCGCAGAATTTCAATCTCAACCGCGACTACGTCAAGGCCGATGCTCCCGAGATGCAGGCGATGCTGTCCCTGATGAATGACTGGGATCCGCTGGCCCTCGTCGATCTCCACGTCACTGACGGGGCCAAGTTCGAGCACGACCTTTCGATCAATGTCGAACCCGTGTATTCGGGCGATGCCGACCTGCGCAAGGCCTGGCTCGCGTTGCGCACGTCGCTGGTCGAGATGCTCGGCAAACAGGGCTCGCTGCCGCTCGCGTTCTACCCCTCGTTCGTCGACTACGACGATCCTGCCTCGGGTTTCGAGGACAACGTGCCGCCTCCGCGCTTCTCGCACGGCTACATGCCGCTGCGCAATCGCTTCGGCGTGCTCGTCGAAACCCACTCGTGGAAAAACTACGCCACGCGCGTGCGGGCCACACGCAACACGATCATCGACCTGCTTGAGCTGGTGGCAGCCCATGGCAGCGAATGGCGGGTACTCGCCGACGACGCCGACCAGCGCGCAGCGCAACTCGGCGGCAGCAAGGTTGCGTTGAGCTACAAGGCGACCAGCACGAGCCATCTGATCGATTTCCGTGGCTATGCGTATTCGCGCACGCCGTCGGAAGTCTCTGGCACGCTGATGACACGCTACGACGAATCAAAGCCGATGTTGTGGAAGATCCCGCTGCGCGATGACGTGCAGCCGAACCTCACCGTGTCGACGCCACGTGGCGGCTATGTGGTTCCAGCCGCTCATGCGGGCTGGGTCGGGGCCCGACTCGCGCTTCATGGCATTTCGTTCCACGTCATCGAAAGCGCGCTGCCGATGGCCGCGGTCGAGTCGTTCCGCGCGAGCAAGGTGACCTTCGACGCACAGCCGTTCGAGGACCACCAGCGATTGACCGTCGAAGGTGATTGGAAGTCCGAACCGATCGATGTTGCCGCCGGTTCGCTGTTCGTACCGATCGCCCAGGCGAAGTCGCGCCTCGTGATCGCCATGCTTGAACCGCAGGCTCCCGATTCGCTTGCCGCCTGGGGCGAATTCAATGGCGCATTCGAGCGCAAGGAATACATGGAGTCGTATGTCGCCGAGGAGATTTCGCGTCACATGCTGAAGGATCCGGCGATCGCCGCGGAATTCAACCAGCGCCTTGCCAGCGACGACGGATTTGCCAAGGATCCGAATGCGCGGCTGGACTTCTTCGCGCGCCGGCACGCGTCCTGGGACGACCGCTACAATCGCTACCCGGTGCTGCGCAGCGCAACGCCGTTTTGAATCGCGAAGGATTGCCGCAACGCGGCCAGCCGGTAATCCGGCCTGCGGATCTGCGCGGTCGGCATCAAAAACAAACCGCGCATTCGCGCGGTTTGTTTTTTTGCGGTCGGCGCGCCATGGCCGATCGGATCGACACGTATCAGTCGATCGAGAACTTCTCCAGTTCTACCGGGACAAGGCTGCAGCCGGTGCCCGTGATATTCAGGTCGAACGTGCCCGTAGCCGCGTTGAAACCATCGATGATCACGAAATACTCGGTACCCGCGATCGCGCTGAAGGTAACCGTCTCGGTGGTATTGCTGGCTCCGTCATCGTCCATCGTGATGCATTGCGCGTCGGCCAAGGCTGGCAGCGCCGTGCAGGCTGCGCCTGGTGCCTGCAGCACGTAGAGCGCGAGATCCCAGTTGGTGGCGGTCGGATCTGCACTGACGGTAACCTGGCAGTTCGCATCCGTAACGACACCATAAGCGACATCGAGCGAAGCGCCCGTGCCGCCGAACAGCGTCTGGCCTACACCGCAGGTAGTCGCGATATCGTAGTTGTTTGTCGCGCCGACCGTCGTCGATGAGTTCGTGAAAGGATTGACTGCACCGGGCGCCGGTACCGTGCAAACGTCTCCCTGGACCGGACCATTGGGTACAACCCAGTTCAAACGTGCCTGCGTGAGCTTGTCGGCCAGCGCCTGGTCATAGGCGGCCCGCTCTGCCGGGGACAAGTTCGGATAAAGCGATTTGTAGTTATCGAGATTGATCCTGGTCTGCGCGATCGCTGAACTGGAAAGACACATCCCCGCCACTGCCATTGCAATGCCAATACGTTTCATCGGTAATCTCCCACGATCTTGATTCCGGCCCTCGGTCTGGGACGCAACATCGAATGTCGAATCCTGCGATGCAGGAAATCATTCGCCTGGCGTTCCAATCGACCCCCATCGCGATCGTTTCATCGGCATTGCGCCGGGTCAAGCGATGTTTGGAGTCTGGCGACTTAATTGGTTGCGTCAGCAACCATTGCCTCAAGATCGTTCGGATACCCGGGCGATGCCGGCAATGAAATGATTCCGGACAAATTCGATGATTCAACGATGCGCATTTTTCGACGAATCGTGCGCGCGTGGTTCGTTCGTCCCGACCTGCATTTGCCCGCCTGATCCTTGCAGTTGCGCGTGGTCGCGGAGGGCACGAACGCCGGTGCAGCAGGTCGATCCGCTCTTCAATCAGGAGGGCAGCCCCGGACTTCGTTGCGGGCAGGCCCTGTCCTCGATACGCGCCTTGAGCAGCTATCAGGCGTCTGCGTTTCCTGCCCTTGAATTGAATTGATGTTCAATTTAATATCGGACGATGTCCAGGATCCCGTTGCAGAGAAAACCCGGGCGACCAGCCAAGCGTCCCGCTGGCCCTGATCGGCGCACGCGGATACTCGATATCGCCACCGACCTGTTCGGTCGGCACGGCGTTTCCGCCACGTCGATGTCGGCCATTGCGCGTCGGGCGCGCATCACCCCCGCGCTGATGCACTACTACTTCGGCAATCGGGAAAGCCTGCTCGATGCCCTGGTCGAGGAACGCCTGCGTCCGGCCGTTGCCGAGGTCGCCCAGCAAATGGCGACCGCCCGGGAAGACCTGCGCGAGCTGGTCGAGTGTTTCGTGCGTTCGATAATCAAGGCCGTGGCCAGCCGCCCGTGGTTTCCGCCGCTCTGGGTACGCGAAGTCCTCAGCGAAGGCGGCATGCTGCGTGAACGCGTCATCGACGGCATGGGCCTCGCGCTGATCATTCCACTGCGCGACCGGTTCGCCGCCGCGCAACGCACGGGCGCGCTGAATCGCGATCTCGATCCCAACCTGCTCGTGGTGACCTTGGTCTCGCTGACCTTGTTCCCGTTTGCCTCGCAATCGATCTGGCGCGCACGTCTCGGCGCGAGCCAGGTATCCGCCGACACGATCGCGAGTCACGCACTGGCGCTGCTCGATCGAGGCCTGGAGATACCCAGATGAATCGCTTCTTCGTGTTTGGCCTGGCGCTTTCGTCGCTGCTCGGCGGCTGCAGATCCCCCGATGAATCGTTGCTGCTCGGCACACTCGAACGGGAACGTGTCACGGTGACCGCGCAAGCATCGGAGCGCATCATGCGCATCGATGTCGCAGAAGGCGATGAAGTGCATGCCGGCGATCCGATCCTGTCACTCGATCCCCGGCGCAGCGATTCGCGTATCGAGCAGGCGCGCGCCGAGGTTCGCAGGGCCGAATCGGTACTCGCCGAGCTGCGCAACGGAACCCGTCTCGAGGAGATCGATGCCGCGCGCGCCGAGTTGAATGGCGCAATAGCGAGCGCCGAGAATGCACGCCGCGAGCGCGAACGCCTTGCCGCGATCCGCAAGCGCGGCCTGATTGCGCAAGCGGATCTCGACCAGGCTGAAACCGCGCTGCGCAATGCATCGTCGCAACGCGACGCCGCGCGCGCCCGACTCGCCGAACGCCTGAATGGAACCCGCATCGAAGATATCGAGCAAGCTGAAGCGGGCGTCGCCAGCGCGCGCGCCGCAGTCAGCCAGCTCGAACTCGATCGCGCGCGCTACGATGTCGTCGCACCACGCGATGGCCACATCGATGCCCTGCCGTTCAAGCTGGGCGATCAGCCGGCGGGTGGCGCGGTAGTCGTCAGCCTGCTCGCCGGGCCGACCTATGCGCGCGTCTATGTGCCCGCAAGCCAGCGCAACCATGTCCGGCAAGGTACGGCGTGCACGGTCAGGGTGACCGGAATCGACAGGTCATTCGCCGCACGCGTGCGCAGCATCCGCTCGGATCCGGCATTCACGCCGTACTTCGCCTTGACCGGCAACGATGCCAGTCGGCTTGCCTATCGCGCGGAGTTGGTCCTCGACAAGCAGGAAGACGTCACGCTGGCCGCCGGCATCCCGGCACAGGCGACGTGTAGCCAGGATGCCAAGGCAGGCGCGCGCTGATCCATGGGCGCCAACGACATGCGAGCATCGACACGCGATTCCAGCGAGGCGGTGATCGTCGCGCTCGGATTGACCAGGCGCTTCGGCAATGTCACCGCGGTCGACCATCTCGACCTGCGCGTGCGACGTGCCGAGGTCTACGGATTCCTCGGCCCGAACGGCTGTGGCAAGTCGACGACGATCCGCATGCTCTGCGGCCTGCTCACCGCCAGCGAAGGGTCCGTGCGTGTACTCGGCCACCAACTGCCCGTGGACGCCGAAGCGGTCAAGCGCCGCATCGGCTACATGACGCAGAAGTTCTCGCTCTACGAGGATTTGAGCGTCGCCGAGAATCTCGAATTTCTCGCTGCCGTCTACGGACTGGTGGGCCGGAACGCGACGGCACGCATCGCCGAACTGTTCGAGCAATACCATCTGGGTGAGTTGCGCAGGCAACTGGCCGGCACGCTTTCCGGAGGTCAGAAGCAGCGCCTTGCCCTCGCCGGCGCGGTCATGCACAAACCGGAACTGCTCCTGCTCGACGAACCGACCAGCGCGGTCGATCCGCAATCGCGGCGCGATTTCTGGGAGTCGCTGTTCAAGCTCGCCGATGCCGGCACGACCCTGCTCGTCTCGACCCACTACATGGACGAAGCCGAGCGCTGCCATCGCCTGGCCATCCTCGATCGCGGTCGACTCGTGGCAGATGGTTCGCCCACCGAGCTCATGGCCGACCTGCCCGGCATGACATTACGCGTCGACAGCGACCAGCCGAGGCGACTGCAGGAAGCGTTGGCCGCGGAACCCCATGTGCTTGGCGTGGCCCAGATCGGGGCAAGCCTGCGCGTATTGACCGATCGCAAGGACGACGGCGTCGCGTGGTTGCGTGATGCGCTGAAAAACGTCGGCGTGACGGCCGATGTCGAACCGACGGAGCCGAACCTCGAGGATGTCTTCGTCGCAGTCACGCGCGGAAGGAAGGAGGACGGACAATGAGTGCCGGGCGTCTGTTCGCCGTTTTCCGCAAGGAGCTCCGCCAGCTCTCGCGCGACAAGCTGACCTTCGGCATGATCATTGGCATACCGACCTTGCAGCTCCTGCTGTTCGGCTTCGCGATCAATCTCGATATCCGCCACCTGCCGGCCGCCGTGCTCGACGAATCGAATACCTGGCGTTCGCGCGAACTGGTTGCCGAGCTCGCCTCCTCGCAGGTCCTCGATTTCCGCCAGCATGTTTCGTCGCCGCAACAGATCGACAACCTGCTTCGCAGTGGCGACATTGGCGCCGCCGTCGTCATTCCACGCGATTTCGAGGCGCGCCTCGAGCGTGGCACCGAAGCCGCCTGGCAGGTCATGGTCAATGGTTCGGATCAATCGGTGCAGGCGGCCGCACGCCAGCTGGCCAGCTTCCCGCTGTCATCGCTGCAGTACCGTCCGGGGATCGCGGCGGTACGACCTGTCGAAATTGTAAATTTCTATAACCCGGAACGCCGCGCCCAGATCAACACGGTGCCTGGCCTCATCGGTGTGATCCTGACGATGACCATGACGATCTTCACCGGCATGGCCATCGTCCGCGAGCGAGAGCGCGGCAACATGGAGATGCTGATCGCCACACCGTTGTCGCCGCTCGAACTGACCCTCGGCAAGGTCCTGCCCTATGTCGGCATCGGCCTGATCCAGGTCACCCTGATCCTGATCCTCGGCCTGCTCGTGTTCGATGTGCCCGTGCGCGGATCGCTTGTGGATGTCTATCTGGCGGCACTGGTCTATATCGCCGCGACGCTGTCACTCGGCATCTTCATCTCCACCCTGGCGAAGACGCAGTTCCAGGCCATGCAGATGGCATTCTTCCTGTTCCTGCCGCAGATCCTGCTGTCCGGTTTCATGTTCCCGTATGACGGCATGCCGCGTTTCGCGCAATGGATCGCCGAGATCTTCCCGTTGACCCATTTCCTGCGCCTGATCCGCGCCGTGATGCTGCGCGGTGCCGGCCTGGGCGAACTGTGGATCGAACTGGTTACGTTGATCGTCTTCGTCATGGTCATGCTTGCGATCGCCGTGCGTCGCTTCCGCAAGAGCCTCGACTGACGTGGCGACAGGAACCAAAACGCAGAAATCGTGGTGCCTGTACCTGATCGAGTGCAGGAACGGGGCGCTCTATGCAGGCATCACGAACGACCTCGCTGCGCGCTATGCGGCACATGTCGAAGGAAGCGGCGCACGCTACACACGCGCGAATCCGCCCCGGCGCCTGGTCGGCAGCAAGGCCTACCCGGACCGATCCAGCGCCTCGTGCGCCGAGGCCGCGATCAAGCGCCTGCCGAAGGCGCGCAAGATTCCCTACCTGATCGGCGACGTCGAACAGCCCGGATGAGCCGCCGCAACGATTGACCCCGGAATCCGTCCGGCAGCGTTGCAACCCTTCGCCGACCCATCACGAAGGGGATGACCATGACCACCCATGCAGCGCCTCGCATCTTCGAATCGGACTGGAACTGGCTGCGCATCAGCGGCCTGAGTGGCAGCCTTGGCCTGCATGTCGCTGCCATCGTGCTGCTCGCGTTGCCTCTGGCGATTCCGGCCTGGAAGCCCGAGCCCGTGGTCATTGCAACGCGAATCCTCGAGCAGCCGCCCGAGTTGCCCCTGGCTGAGGTCCCGCCGGAACCGCAGCCGTTGCCAATGCCGCGACGGCAGCAGGTCTTGCCGAGCCCGCGACCGATCGCGATCGGGGACAGCGCGATGGCCGTGCCGATCACTGCGCCGGACAACGATGTTGCGGGACCGGCCATGCCCACGACAATCAACGACTTCACGCCTGCCGCGGCGTCCAACCTCACCCTCGCCTACGAAACCGTCATCGAGCCGCGTTATCCGATGGATGCCAGGCGTCGTGGCGAGCAAGGCACGGTCGTCCTGCGCGTGCTGGTCGGACGCGATGGTTTGCCGAAGGACATCGACATCGCCCGCAGCAGCGGCTTCCGCCCACTCGATCGTGCCGCACGCGAGGCTGTGCTGCGTTGGCGCTTCCGACCCGTGCAGGTGAATGGCGTGACCATCGAGGCACGCGGACTCGTGCCGGTGAAGTTCAGTATCGGGAATGCCTGAGTCCTGCGGTTCGAGTGCGTCGGCGGTCAGCGACGCACTCGACCCTGGCCTTCATTGTCCCAGTAGCCAAACACCTTTCGCGCGACCAGCTTGTACAGCCGTTTCCCCGTCGCCGCCCAGATTCTCGAGATCCAGGACCTGCGCCCGACTACGCGGAGCTCGATCGGCGTCATGGCCTGCGGACAGTAGGTTCGCTTGTGCTTGAGCAGGTGTCGAAGATCCTCGCGAGCGAGCAGGCGGAACAGCGACCCGCGATTCCGGCTGACCCAGGCCAACTGGAAATCGACCAGGGCAGGATCGCCATCCTCGCGCTGCAACCAGTTCGGTTCCTTGGCCAGGTCGTTGTGCACGACTCCACGCAATCGCACCTGCTTGAGCAGGGCATGGGCCTGACGATAAAAAGTTGGATCGGTCGGTCGCGCCTGCTGCATCGGCGCTCCATCCAGGAAACTGCGATCAAGCACGCCATCGCCCCAGGCGATCAGCCGGGGCACACCCTCCAATCCCGCCAACGCCTTCAGCACACGTGCTTCGCGCGCCGCCGCAGCTCGCGCTATCCAGTGCATGCCGAACCGCGCACACCGCGTGTCGCGACGAATCCAGCGCTGTTCGCCTTCGACAACAATCTCGATTCGTCCGAGCGCGTCGGATTTGAGCAATTCGGTTTGCATGCGGACATTATCGAGGCAATCGCGCCCGCTTGCTTTGCAAATGCATCGGCCCGGCTGGATCTTCATCCGAAAGCCAGGCCGATGCGTACTTCAGGTTCAGCGCGTCAGCCGCAGCGCGCGTTTCATTCGACTACATGTTGATGTAGTACGACCAGGTTACAGACGCTGCGGTGGGAGTCGAGAATCCTACTTGCTGCAACGACACCGCATCTCCCATGGAAATTGCCACGGTGTGAACGCTGTCGCTGCAACTGGTGGCGCCCGTGCCGATCACGCACGTTGCTGCCGTCGCTGCGCCGTTCACGTACACCGTGAAGGTGTATGAGTTGGGAGAAGCACCGGGCACAACATTGGTTCGAACCTGCAGGCCACCGATGGTCCCGCTGACCGGCACCGGAATGGCCACTTTTGCAAACGCCGCGTCGGACTCGCCCATGCCGATGAACAACGTACCGTTTTGGGAAAAGTAGGAACTGCCAAAGAATGCAACCCGGCCTCCAGCCGGACCCGCAGGACCTGCCGGGCCGGTCGCGCCAGCAGCACCATTTGTTCCGTTCGTACCATTGGTGCCCGCTGCCCCGGTCGCGCCCGTCGCTCCTGCAGGCCCTTGCGGACCGGCATTTCCCTGCAGTCCGGTTGCGCCCGTTGCGCCGATCGGACCCTGCGACCCGGTCACGCCTGCAACACCGGTTGCCCCGGTCGCGCCAGTCGCACCTTGCGGACCCTGAGCACCCGTTGTACCGGTCGCACCGATTGGACCCTGTGAGCCCGTTGCACCGACCGGACCCTGAGCACCGGGCTCACAGATCGGAAGAGCACACGTCTGAACTCCAG
>ERZ795059.2359-NODE-2359-length-19686-cov-9.031481_pt1 | contig 19686 bp, 20 predicted proteins | sample MGYA00375143_ERZ795059 | MGnify/ENA primary metagenome ERZ795059 (study PRJEB30188, sample SAMN05720168) | activated sludge metagenome | isolation source: Anaerobic digester | place: USA | collected 2015-01-07 ... | reverse complement strand
TAGAATGGACAGATTATAAGTCAATACACAGATCCAACATATATTCTTACATATAACTCAGAAACATCAGAATATACAATAACAATTTTTATATAAAACAAACTCCGGCATAAAGCCGGAGTTATTTTAATTACTTAATTAAAAGGTATAACTATAATCGGTTCAACCGGATTTGATTCTGTTACTTCGATTACTCCCGTAAGAATATTACATCTGTACTTTGTTGGTGTTATATTATCATACCCACTAAAATAGATATAGTCATCATCGTAACTATAATAATATTTTTCAAACAAGTCACTGGCATTTTCATCATAATCAAAAACATTATAATCAGACAAGTCATATAACTTTGTTATTTCACTTGTGTTTGGATTTATCTTATAAACAATACCTTTACTACCTGTTAGATAAACATCTGATTTTTTAAAGTACAACATTAAAAAATAATAAGGATTATCAAAACTTCTTACTACTGTTGAAGTTGGTTCATCCGTAAGATCAAATTTTATTTCGTCAATAACATATTTGTTTGGATATTGCTCACATCTTGCAAAACAAAGCGTACTGTCATCTGGTCTAATTGGATAATTTGAATATCTTACATACCTGGTTGTTCTCAAACCATCTTGTCTCCGTAAAAATTTAGAATCAAACTTTTTGCCTATAGTGTCAAACCATAAAGCGTATGCTTCGCTTCTTTCGTAACATAAAATTTTACCGTTTCTAAAAAAAAGCATACCAAACATATTATCATATCTATAAATTTTTTGTTCTTTTATAGAAAAAAGAGCTATCTTTCCCCATCCTAAATCATTTACAACCGGGGTTATTGATTCTGATAAAAATGGATCTCCTCCATAAAAAAGCGTAACATAATCATTGCCAATAAAATAAAAATCATCTATATTTTTTAAAATCTCATTAGGAATAACTGTAATAATTTGTTTGCTTGGGATATCAAATTTCAGAAAGCCTTGGTTAGTTGCAATAAAATAGATTGCATCATCAACACGTTGTGCTTTAATTATATTCATATTAGGAAATTCATACATAACAGGAGAGGCTGGATTAGTAACGTCTGTATATATTACTGTTGGGTTTGAAAGATATATAGACCTTGTTTCAGGAAGTCTTTCTGAGGTATGTATTCTCATAAAAAACTCTCTTTGGCTAATCTGCAAAAAATTATCTACATCCCATTTATAACCTTTTCCATAGATATTAAGTTCTTTAATATCATCAGCTGTAGTTATTTTGAATAATGCTTTATTTTCACCAGACCGTGTTTCTACATTTGTTTTTGAGCCAAAACTTTTATCTGCATAAACGATAGCTTTTGCATCTGTTAGACTCTGAGCAAACTGTATATTCTGTTTTGAATAATCTATATACTCTGGTTTTTTAGCACATGAAGCAAATAAGAAGATAACCGTTAGTACTAATAAAACAACCGAAAGTTTTTTCAAACTATATCTCCCCCTTATTTAGATACCGTAATGTTTTCCTTCCTATTATGATGTATTTATATTACTTTTTAAAAACGTTTCTACTCTACTGTTAATTATAACTCAGAAACATACAAATATGGAGCTAAAAAAATGATGACCATAAACAAAAAGTATCCTGAGTTTTTAAATAAAGCAAAATAGTATATCAACCTTGCTGATTCTTTTGAAGTTGTTGACATTATATCTGGAACAAGGCTTGATTATGATACGATGCTTTGGAGTGCTGTTTTTCCTACAGCCGATGGCGGATTTTACACACCACTTTAGGTTAAAAATATTAAATATCCTTGCAATTCCAACGTTAATAGCATTGGTATGTACTTCACAAAATAGTTTTTCAACGAAAACATGTTTGAATTTACATCTCCAATGTGTTCATACCATGCCTGTTTAAATCATTCTTATTTTACTGGATATAATGTGTCTTTTACAATTAACGGTCAAACATTTAATTCCAAGCCTATAACAATAGCCGAAGGTAAACCTTTCAATCTATTTTTTGAAATAGGTCGTAACTGTAAATTACGTATTTATTATAATGAAATAAAAATACTTGAAAGTATAGATTATATATCTTTTGAGTCATAGACCGGAATGTTTACTTTTATTTCTACATCTAATTTATACGATGTTTATTTGCATTCAATAGTTATTGGTTAGGAATACAGTGATTTTTTGCAGTCTATTGATTTTAACCATAGAATACCTGATACATTTGGAAACATTTTTAAAACAGACGGTACAAAACGTTTTTGTAGTGATCAGACAGATATTCCTTTTAAAGAGAGTGTATAGTTAAAATAGTACAATTTTTCTGCAAATTGTGAAAGCTACACTTATGACAATAATTATTCTACAAAGATAGGCAGTGATTTTTAGGGTTTGCTGTTTGGAGAACATAATCTCGGTTTTTCAAACGTATTTGATAATAAATCTTATAAAATAATACCGTACAGTCTATAGTCAGAAAGTCTATAGACAAACGGACAATATACAATAATGTTTCACGCAAAACCAAATAGAACCGGAGAAATAGAACCTTTAATTTAGTCATCTTCTGGTGACGCAAGTATTTATGTATATTTTGATGAACAGCAACAGATAAATTAGATTGTGAACTCAAACAACATTTAGTATAAAAAAGTTAGCAATAGAATAGAATACGACAAAATGTCACATATAGCAGTCACTTTTAATTATAACACAATCAGACTATATATTAACGGGATTGAGGTACAAAATTCTCAAACAACATATTCAAAACAAAGCGATCACGGCAATTTAATTATAGGAAAATATAACAATAAATATTTTTTTGGATTAATGTAGTGCGTATAGCTCTATTGTACATAGTTAGAACAAACTCAAATAGCAGAAATAATGGAAAATAATCCAAATATATCAGATACAAATCTTGTATAGTACTATGAGTTTGGATATTAGATTCCAAATAGAAAAGGAAATATGTACAGTGTTTTTGGTTCTGATGTAAATATAAACAACTTACAAACGCTGATAACCTCATAGAAAACATAGGATAAAAACATTGACAGAAAAAACATAATAAAATAGCTCAGAGCAGGACACATTTCTTGTACAATAAGTCCAGCTAATAAAACTTTTGGGATATAGTATAAAAGATTATCTGGAGATTTTAAGTTTAATATATAGGGAAATGAGTTTTATGATAATTCAACCGATTACCAAAACAAAATTTATTATCTAAAAGATTCTACAGCAAATATTTTTATAAACAACTTTTTTGAGTTTGACCTATATAGTTATTTTGAATCAGGTACAATACAAGAGTATAACCCTATAAAGTATATACACAGATAGTATTTATATACTGATTTTATGAATGATTTTACAGTAACAGGATATTTCAAAAAAAATTTGCTTGATGCTTCTTTTTATAAATAGACAATTTTCTAGTTTGGATATTTAACTTGTAATGTGGCTAATTATGGAATAAAGTTATTTATAGATGGTAGTGACAAAAAAATAAAATAGTTAATAAATAACACTGTTATTGATGTTTGTGATTAGACTCCCTATAACAACAAATGGACTTCATTTTAGTTTTAGTATGATCGTACGCATTTGGATGTATATATCAACAATGAGAAAAAACTCTCTTATAATATATTTAGCACTTTTAATGCAGATATTTTATATATTGGGTGTGATTCAGAAGATTCCGCAGAGTATCTTTTTGAGGGAAGATTATAGAACATCATGTAGTATTCAAAATTCAAAGATGAAAGTGAAGTAAAAATGCTTGTAAAAAATATGTAGACATCATAATTTGTATATTGTCTATAGACACATCAAGGAGTATGTATGGATGGTATTGTTTTATTTATGCCTTTCAATGAAAATGTTGACGATTATACAGGAAATTACATAATAAACACAACACAAACAAGTTTTGTTAGCGGAATTAAAAATCAAAAATAGTTAAATATTTCATCGGTATAGCAAGCTTATATTGAAAAACCTGACTTTATTACATTAAATGAATTTAGTTTGTTTTTCTATACAGACTTTAAAAACAATGGAAATATTATAAGTTTTTATAGTGACGAAAATAAATTTTTTAGACTTTTTTATGAAGATTCTTTCAAAATTGAAATTAAAAAAGCTGAAAGCACAGAAATAATAAATACTTCAATATCAAAATCAAATACAGGTTTTATACCTATATCACTAGTATTTAAACAATTTAAAGATTATGACGGAGCTTTATGTATTAATGTATAGGGCAAAAAAAGTTTTTATACTCTTGATAGTACATCTAGATTTACATCATCAAACTGTGTCTTTAGATTTGGCTAGCATGGAACACCCATAAGTGACTTTGGAAGAAACGATATTTCTATACAAAATTTTATTGTGTTTTCAAAATAGCTTGGTGAAAACGAACAACAACAACTTATTACACAAGACTACAAAAAAACAGAAGATATAACGTATGCACTTAATGGTCAACAAACGCTAAGGTTAATAAATATACCTCAACTGCAAAATTTAAGTTTTGTTGAGGTGTTTGATAAAGATGAAAAAAACATTTAGTTAGAAGATAGAAAAATTTATAAAGTAATTCAAAAACCATATATACCTGGAGACAATCCACAAAACCAATACTATATAAAAAATCTTTTATATCCATTTTGGGATAAAGATAATCCTATAGCAAACAACGGTTAGCAGTGGTTGTTCTGGAACGGAAATTCAGGACCTTTAACAAGTAATGAATATACGCTTTCGCAAATAGATGAAACAAATGATTCAAAAATCAATGGTAAAGGTGTCCTGTTTAAACAAAATATAACGGGTAGACATTATGAATAGACAAAGCAAATTACAGGACTATTGCAAACTGGGAAGCTGTATGCCTTTTTATCCAGACAAAGATTGGTGGCTGGATAGAGTTATGTAGAAGCACATATCAGTGAAAGATAGTGGGAAGGATACTGGGAATATATTCCTCCAATTCGTACTAATACAGAGTATGAAACCCACATAAGTATAAAACCAATCGGAACCGAACCAATAAAATATATGTCTATTCAACTTAATTCAAATGGATCTTTAAATTCGGTACATACAGAAAATTTATAGTTATATCTGTTAAACGAGTAGCTTCCTAATTAGATTTATAATTTTTTAGGAGGAGTAGCAAACACATGGTGTGATTTAAACTCTCAAAACATATTCACATCAATAAATGGACTTCAAAAAAGCGGAATAGAATGGATAAAAGATTTACATCCCTTTGTAAATTCTAACTCTGATACACCTGTGTATCTTGATGCCATAAATGGTGTGTAGCAAAGTGAAGCATTTACTGAAGAACTGCTTGTTGTGTAGAGAGAAAATACTTACGAAAAAGATAAAGGAATAAAACCGTATCAGTTAAATGAAGAAGATTATACAAAAACACATAGTACAAAAGATGTTTATATATAGTCTTAGTATAAAAACAACGGATAGTAGAAATACATCGAGTTTTAGAGATCTGATATTTTTCGGTTTGAAAACTAGCAATATTTCGTTTCATTCAAAACAGATTTATAGAGTTGTGACGCAAAATAGATTACTGTATATCAATATAAAGATCCTCAATGTACTCAACTTATAAGCACTGATGAATGCTACATTGGAACAATTGATTATCACAACTACTACAGACATTATGGAAAAGTAATAAAAAAAGAAGAATAGAATTTTTTTATTATATAGATAAACTTTTATGTAGAAAAGCAAACAACGGCAAAAATATATGATTTAGCAATAGAAAAAAATACAGTATCAACTTATTCAGATTCTTTATATAAATTAGAAAATTTTATACATCCAGTAAAAGAAGATTATATTGTTTCATTTATTCTTGATAATCATATTTAGTTACAAAATTATCCAGAAAACAAACTTATTCATATCTTTACTTAGAATTTTAATTCAAAAACGATTTCTTATTTTTTCAAAAACGACAATAAAATCTATATCAAAAACGGTGAAACAACAGATGTATTTAATTGTTAGCTCGAAAAAAACAGGTATTAGATCCTGTTTTATTTTAAAGATGGAAAGCAAGGAATAAGAATTTATAATATTACTTCTTATTTTCCAACACAATCAATGAACATACTCTTTCAAAAAGAATATGCTGAAACCAATTTAAAAAGTTTTATGCTAAGTAAACCAAACAGCGAATATATCCAGATTTAGTAGAAATATTATAACTTAAAAATATTATCAGGAAGTACAATTATTTAGTAGGAAAAATAGCTTTTAAAAGATGTATTTTTACTTTCAAAAACTCAGTAAATTTTCAAGGAGAAAACATGTCAAATTTTTTTGAAAATATAGATGCCTGGTGGACATTCAACAATACTTTAGAAGACTATTCGCAAAACAACAATGCAATAAAGAACTACAAAAAAATAACAGACAAACAGGAAACAACGAATTTTGTTGATTCAACTTTTGGATTCAAACTTACAGACAGAAGCGTTATGTATCATAAATAGCTGGTACTAAACAAACCGTTTATTTGTTCTAATCATCTTATGAAAAATTATAATGATTTTTTTATTTCAATGAATTTAAAAATAAATCAGATTAAACCAGAACAATTTTTAGTTCATTAGTTTACACAATCATCTGATATATTGAAAATTTCCATACTTCAAAACACAACAGTTAAAGTTGTTTATTGTTCACAAGAATACTCTTAGAATATAAATGTTCCGTCTTAGTACTTTAATCTTCAGCTACATATAACGGACAAACTAAAAATATATATTGATGGATAGCTCTGCTTTGAACAATAGGTTACACAACAAGTTTTACCAGCGAGTTATTTTGGATTAGGTTAGAAATTCAATTCAATATATGAAACTGAACAGACAACTGTTTAGGACTGTTTTGTTTTTGATGTAAAAATTTTCTCAAGAAAATCAAACAGTAAAGAAATACTGGATATTGCCAAAAAAAGCGAATATACAATGAAAAACACAACAGATAATGGTTTAGTAATAAGCCCGTTTGTTGTTATAACAAAAGAAATGTATGAACCAATATAGGAAAAATAGACAACTTTTTTTGTTTCAAGTGAATCTTATAACGAAAACAGCAACGCAGCTAATTGTACTGAAAAATATAAAACATTTTTAAACAGATATCAGTTTAATGATTGGACTATAAATTACAATCTATATCAACAATAGCCATAGAACACTCAATATGGATATAAAAGAATATTAAATGATGATCCTGCCATAACATATATAGGCAACTGGGAAAACGATACAACTTAGTATTCTGGCAAAAAAAGCTCTATTATAAAAAAGACAACCGATAAAACATCTCAATTCAACAATATAACTAATTATGGTTAGTCTTTTAAATTTAATTTTACCGGACAATCAATTTAGTTATAGTTCATACATAAAGCAACATCGACACATTTTTGTGTACTCATAGATGATTTTTTTTATAATGAGTTTACAACAAGTGGTAATGAAAATTCAAGCAACATATGTGTTATTATAAATGACCTTGCAAATGAAGAACATGATATAGAAGTGTTGCGAATGGACAATAACTATGAACTGTATTTTGATTTTGCTGAAATAAATTTTTTAAGCGAATTGTCAAACTATAAAAACAACAACTGTTATACGGTATCTTACATGGATAAAAACGGATTTTAGCCAACTTCTTTTGGTGTACGTGCAGTCGACAATTCAAATATTTATGGACTATTTACCCATATATATGAAGGAGTAATTTCAATAGATGAAGAAGAAAAATCATCAATATCTCATAATCCCAATTATTATAAAAAAGAAAAAAAACAAATAATGTTTTCTCCACTAATATCAGACATAAAAAATTACAGTAGTAATACTCTTGTTATCGATAAATAGAGAAATTTTTAGAGTATTGGCTACGGTTTAGAAAAAGATGTTGTAATAAAACATACAAATTTGTATACTATGATGATTGAAAAAAAGAAACATTCCACAAAATATTGTTATAAACATAGACCTAACGGAAGATGGATAACTTCTTGTTAGGGATATGGAATGGAAGTTTTCAACTTTTCAGTTTAGTTTGCCACAAAACATAATTGCAATAAAAAAAGCGTTATATGCCAATTTGGAGATATAACAGATTTTCAAATATATATAACCGAAGATAATTATCTGTAGTTTAAAGACACACAAGAAACAAAGCTGTAGTTGATTGATTAGAACACAACATTTTTTGCCAGTTTTTGTTTTGATAGAACTCAAAACAAAGCTGTGTGTTTGTTGAATGGTAAAAAAATATATGATGGCAACTGTACTATATCAGTAAAACCATACATGTATATAGGCAGCGATTAGGATCTTAATAATCATTTTGAGGGATAGTTATAGCAAATAAAGTTCGACAAAAAAAACAGCATCAATCTTTGTTTTGATAATTATAAATAGTATAGAAAAAAGCTTAACGATGAATAGTATAAGATTGATCATTTTACAGTATGCAACAACAATATGCGATATTGTTTATCAAAGTTTATATACAATGAACATCAAAAGACAAGCTTACAAACAAGCGGAGCTTCTCATTTTGAACTTCTGACTCCGTTAAAAGATATTGCTTCTCAAAATGCATAGTTAATAAACGCAGAAAATATACAAATTGATAAATCTTACAACGATAACCTACAGATAAAAGGAAAATTTATATTTAATAATACCGCAACATAGTAGATAAGAGTTCAAGTGTCAAGTTGGCAATACTGTTATTAGTAGTATGTTAAGGTGAATGGATTGTATTATAGCGGAATGACATTAACTCTTACAGAAAGAATTGGTGAAGAATACAATGAAAATGATACAGTTATATAGAATGGAGAGCACATCAACAACAACATTATAATTCTTGAAAGCAGAAATTTAAGTTCACAAAAAAAATACGATCTAACTTTTAGAACAACAGCACAATAGAACTGTCAGATAGATTTGCTAAGAATTATACAATACAGCTTAGTAGCATCTGAAACTCGACCAGGAAATTGGTATAAGTTTGGTTTAGGTGAAGCCATTGGTGATGCGCGAATAAAAGAAACACACATAAAAAGCAAAAAATGGACAATGCTTTTTTGGACTTTTAATCCAAAAAATAACAACTTTTTAATAAGGATTATGAACAAAAGGTATTCAAATAAAGATGTTTTTGAATACAACGGCTCTCCATTCAATTTGTTACGATTACAAAAATATCAAGACAATACTTGGCTTGAAATAACAAGAAAAGACACACAAACTCTAAATACTGTAATTACATAGAATCCATCAATTCAAAACACAGCAATAGGTTGGATATTGTATTAGATCACATATGATCCTGTAGATAAAATTTTAAAGTTTTATATAAATGGTGTTGAAAAATAGGCAATACTCCCTGAACATCAGAATTAGCAACTTTTGGTATCAGATGATATGGAGTTTAAATACATTATAATAGGCTCTGATTAGTTTTATTATCCTGTGTTTATACCAAAAATTCTTTCTCAGTCAGAAATAGAATATATTTTTCAAAACAATTTATAACTTGGCTAATAACCGTTAATTATAGAACAGAAAATATTTAGGAGGTTTTTTTATGAAGGTAAAATTTTTTGATACCCAGAAACAAGTAGTATTAGAAAAAGAAATGCAAAACGATAATGTATATTCAAATCTTTCTTTTGATTAGGCTACTGGAAATTTTGGAGGCACTTTTGAGATAAGAAACCTTGAAATGAACTCAACAGAGTTAAGTGCTTTTATAAGAAAAATGACTTAGAAAGAAATAAAGTATGTTGCTGTTTTTGATACAGAAAGTGGTACAGAGATAAAAGTATATGAATATTCTTTCACTTATTTCAAGCAGCCTCAAATAAACATTTATGGTTTAAGAATGAATTTTTATTCTTAGCTTGAACTTACGCAAGAACTTATAGATGCTTTCACTGCTTTTATGGCACAGTAACAATTGTCTATAGATTCCGATTATCTAAATTTTGGTCAGATAGCATTGTAAATTTATTGTCTATAGACAGGTTGTCTTTAGACAAATAAAAACGGAGGAAATTATGTCAGAATTTTTATACGCAATATTAGGTTAGCTTGTAACCAGTGGAACGTTATACGGAATATCTGTTCTTAAACCAGAAATACTGTTTAATTGGCTTACACCCAAAATAGTTAAATTCCTTGGAAAAGATAATGCCAACAAAGTTACTAACAGATTGTAGATAAAACTTATTGATCTTGTCTCAAATACTTTATCAACAATACCAGATGATGAAGATGTAGGAAAAATAACCGAGGAACTCAAAGATATAAAAACAAGATTAGAAAAGTAGCTTACTGATTTTGAAAAAAAATGAACAAAGAAAGGACGGTGCGCTTATGCACGAAGGCTGCTCTTTTTTGGATAGTAAATAGGAAATAGATAAACAAATTCAAGAATTAAAAGAAACCACAAAATAGTTACAATTAAGCATATAGGATACTTATGAAACAATATATAGAATAATCACCGAAGCAAAGAACAGCCAAAACAAGAGAGGTTACGAAACAGAAAAGAAGCTTGTTGAATATAAAAAAATACTAGACGAAATTATTACTTTTTAGAAAGGTACTATTGAAGAATATCAGAAAGCAAATTTAAAACAAGATGAGTAGATCAATATGATAAATAAAAAATTGGAAGGTTTTGCTTAGAGTTATGACTGTTTAGAACAGAATCAAACTTCAATAACATAGCAAATACAAGAACTAAATTCAGGTATTCAAAAATTGAATCATGATTTTCATAATGGATGGAGAACTGAATTTCTTAAAGACGCTTCTGAAATGATGATTGCAAATACAAACGATTCCTTTAAACAAATGCAAAAAAGCATGTCTGATATGCAAAATATATACCTTAAAATGTTTGATTCAAAACTAAAAACAAATGAAAAAATAGCTGATAGAAAAGTAGTAGATATAAACAAAATAATGCTTTATATATTTGGAAGTGGAGGATTATTGTTTATTACACTTGAAATCATTAAATAGTTTTTTCTAAAGTAAAAAAGGAGATAGCGCTTTTGCGCGTTCATTTATGAGTGATATTATATTATTCTTTATTGAGAAATTAAAAATGCCTTTAAAAATATAGTGCAATGCATATAATATAGATCCGAAAATTTTAGCTTAGCAAATATAGCTTGAAACTGGTTGGCTTCAACATATAATACCAAACAGTAAAAATTTGTTTAACATAAAATGGAAAGGCGGAGATGAAGAACAAAAAATTTTTTTAGAGCATAATATACAAATTGGAAAAACAAGTATTAAAACACATGAATATATTGACGGAAAAAAAGTTTTAGAAAAATAGTGGTTTAGGACATACAACACGTTTGAAGATTCTATAAAAGATTATATTCTGTTTGTCGTTGGAAGAACAAATGGAAAAATACTTGATTATAAAAAAGAACCACAAAAATGGTATGAATGTTTGATTGAACACAAATATTAGACCGATCCAGACTATATAATCAAGTGCATGAATATTTATCAAAGAATCTCAGATCGATGGATATAATTAGGAAACATAATTTCAAGGTGGTGGTTTTATGGATAACATAAACCTTTTGCTAATAAGTGTTTTAAGTGCTTCAATAGTACCTTTATTTGTTTGGTTAATGTCATTGATTAATTAGAAAAAAGTAGCTGAATGGCTTTCTTCAATAATAGTCAAAATTTTAAACGGAAACATAGAACAAAGTGATGATATAGAAGAAAGTATTGGAGACTTATTTATACAAATTGGCGAAAATATAAAAAATGTCCATGAAACAAAAACAAGTAAAAAAATAATGTCTGATTTTAAATCTTTTTTGAGGGAAAATGGGTTTTCAATAATAACATCAAAAGATTCAATAACCGTTTTTAAAATTGGTTACGAACAAAGGTTTAACGTTAATGATAAAATGGATGATACACTTTAGGAGATTCAAAAATTCGATAGCAATCAACATAAAGATAAATTTGAAAACTGGTACAAAGAAACATATAATAAATACAGGCAATAGAACCAATCGATAAAGCCTTTCAATGTCATCGAAAAGTAAAGGTTTTATCCCCCCCCATTATAGTTATCCTCTAAGTACGCTTTTTAAGCGTGCTTTTTTTTGTTTTGGTGCCGTATGTTAAAATTATAATTTCTCTGTTACATTGTCTTTTATAGTTAATTATATATTGAAGAGAATTAGGTATGGCTATATAAATTAATATAACTAGGGTAGGAACTATCCGAAGTTACGCCTGTGGAGTTAGTAGGTTACGAGGACGAAGAAGCAGGAAATTCTAACTGTGAGGTTAGAAGCCTACGACTTTAGTCGTGGGAGGTTCACAACATGGGGGTGTAGTTTAACGGGAAAATGCTTGACTCTAAATCAGGATGATGTGGGTTCGAATCCCATCGCCTTCACCATTATACTTTAAAAAAGAGGTCAACTACCAACACCTGAAGGAATTGGCTTATAAAAACTACTTTAGTTGACTAGCCTAAGTCTTAACTGACTACGTTATTTATGTCATGACACCCTCGGATACTCCACAAGTCCGTTGCTCTGTCGTTAAGTATTAAACAGTTCTAAAGTTGGTAAGAATAGTGTGCTTAACTTAAAAAGCATAAATAACATTGGCGATGTGGCTTGATTGTAAATCGAGATTACTGCTCAACATAGGCAAGGAGGGTTAAAACCCATGGTATTTGTAATAAGCAAACACAACAAACCTTTAGATCCCTGTCATCCTGCTAAAGCAAGAAAATTATTGAAAGAAAGAAAAGCTACTATAGTCAAAAGATATCCATTTACGATTAAACTAAAATATGATATCAAACCAAATGAACAAAATAAACCAAATGATACCTATAGGATCAAAATTGATTATGGTTCAAAATATACAGGTTTAGCTATATTAAAAAATGATAAAGAGGTTATATTTTTAGGACAATTAAATCACAAAACTATGATTAAAAAATCTATGGATAATAGACGTTCTCATAGAAGATTCAGAAGAAATAAATTAAGATATAGAAAACCCAGATTCCTTAATCGTTCTGCCTCAACGCGAAAAGGTAGAATACCACCAACATTGCAAAGCAGAGTAGACAATATTTATTCAATAGTTAAGAAATTTATGAAGATTTGTCCTTTAACTCATATTTCCTATGAAAATGTTAAATTCGATACTCAAAAAATAAGAAATTTCGAGATATCAGGAAAACAATATCAGCAAGGAACTCTTTTAAATTATGAAGTCAAAGAGTATTTATTAGAAAAATTTGATAGAACTTGTGTATATTGTGGTGCTAAAAATGTACCTTTAGAGGTTGAACACATCATCCCTAAATCAAGAGGTGGAAGTAACAGGTTAGATAATCTTTGCATATCTTGTCATACTTGTAACCAAAAGAAAGGAAATCAAACCGCAGAAGAATTTGGGTATCCAAACATTCAATAGCAAGTTAAGAAGTCCTTAAAAGATTGTGCAATACTTAATGCCACAAGATGGAAGGTATATAAAAAGTTAGTATCTACAGGGTTAGAGGTTGAATGTGGTTCTGGGGCGTTAACTAAGATGAATAGAATTAAATTGGGATTAAAGAAAAGCCATTGTTTAGACGCTTGTTGCATTGGTGTTTTTACACCAGAAACTATGATATTTAAAGTTTCTAATCTTTTACAAATCACTGCTTTAGGTAGAGGAAACAGGCAATTGTTAAATCTTGATAAATACGGTTTTCCAAGAGGATAGATTTCAAGACAAAAAATGTATTTTGGATTTCAATCAGGAGATATGATTAAAGCAATAGTGCCAAAAGGAAAATATAAAGGAACTTATTTTGGCAGTGTTTCTTGTAGAAAAAGAGGCAGTTTCAACATTAATTTATTAAAAGGAAGAATTCAAGGAATTAATTATAAATACTGTCAAATTATTCAAAAATTTGATGGATTTAAATATAACATTGAAAGGAGGAAAAATTGGTTGTATTCCTCCCAAACCTAAAGGTGAGGGCTTCCTGCAACTGATTTGTGTGTACTTTTGAATACTTTTAAAAATGAACTTATCAACAAGGCATATGAAGAAATTGAAAAATTTTTGACTTCCACTTTAGATTCAAAGCTGACAATATATTCTGCAAATGGTTTTATTTTAGTAATGAACAGTATTTTAACAGAGTTAGATAACAAACTTGTTGATTCCGCTGGTAACGAAGGTACTGAAACAAACTTTGAAAACAAAAACTGAAGCTTTTGAAAGCATTATAAAAGTACGAACAAACGATATTTTTTCTTTAACAAACGATTTATCTAACTTTGGATTTAAATATTGTGGAATACATGATTCAGAAAATTACCTCTCAATAGAGCCAGTTTCAACAGAAATATTTTCTTAGCAGTCAAAAGGAATTTATGAAATAAAGTTGTTGTGTAAAATTGACTATTCGTTGCATTCAACAAATGTACCGAATGTTTTGAGAATGCTTTCTGAATATAATGAGGTTTGCTCAACAACCGAACACAAGATAATCAGTATTAATTTTTTAGCAGTTACCAAGCCCAATGTAATTCAGCAAAACGATGATATTTTGTAAGTCAAAAATCTGCCGCAAAGGCAGATTTTTTTTACCATAAAATTGTGCGAAAAGTCCACTACTTTAGGGGTGGGATGGATAGCACTTTATACATAAAATATTTTGAATGATTAGCGTCCGCATTCTCGTGACTTTAGTCATGAGTAAGGACGCTATAGCATATGTTAATTATAGTATAGCCTTAGACTTAGATAAATACTTGATTTTTACTTATACATATGTTACTATATAGTTAGGTGGTAACATATGGCACAAGTACATTATGGACGTGGTTATGTATATTCTATTCAATATCATATAGTGTGGTGTGTAAAATACAGACACAAGATATTAAGTGATAAAATAGAGCAAACTTTAGTAGAATTGTTACACAAAATTGCTACAGAAAATGGGTTTGTTATACAAGAAATCAATGGGGATTTAGACCATATACATTTACTTATAGAATGTAATCCACAGCACTATATACCAGATATTATTAAGGCATTAAAAGGTGTAAGTGCAAGGTTATTGCTTAAACAATATCCAGAGTTAAAGAAACAACTTTGGGGTGGGCATCTGTGGAATCCGTCTTATTTTGTGGCAACGGTTAGCGAAAACACAGAAGAACAAATAAGAAATTATATTAATTCTCAAAAAGAAAGGTAGGTGAATTTATCTATGTTAAAAGCATACAAATACCGTTTATATCCTAACGAAGAGCAAAAAATACAACTATCTAAGACATTTGGTTGTGTTAGGTTTGTATATAATTATTATCTTGCTAAAAATATAGAATTATATAAAACAGAACAAAAACATATGTCTAAAATAGATTGTAATAATCATTGTAATAAAGAACTAAAAAACGAATTTGCATGGCTTAAAGAAGTAGATAAATTTGCCTTAACTAATGCTATTTATAATTTGGATAATGCTTTTCAGAAGTTTTTTAAAGAACATTCTGGATTTCCTAAGTTTAAAAGCAAAAAATCACATAAATATAGTTATACAACTAATTTTACTGAAAATAATATAGAAGTAGACTTTGATAATAATAAAATAAAACTTCCGAAACTTAAATGGGCAAAATGTAAGTTACATAGGAAGTTTGATGGAAAGATAAAATCTGCTACTATTTCGCAAATGCCAAGTGGAAAATATTTTGTATCTATATTAGTTGATACTGAAATAGAACAATTACCACAAAATAATAATGTATATGCTTTTGATTTAGGATTAAAAGAATTTTTAATAGATAATCATGATAACCATATAGAAGACCCTAAAGCAATATCAAAATATGAAAACAAATTAGCAAAACTACAAAGGCAAATTGCCAAAAAGAAAAAAGGAAGTAAAAATAGGAACAAGCAAAGAATTAAAATAGCAAGGTTACATGAGAAAATAAGCAACATCAGAAAAGATTTTCAGCATAAGTTATCTTCAATGATTATTAACGAAAACCAAGTAATAATCAGCGAAGATTTAGCTGTAAAGAACATGATAAAAAATCCACATCTTGCTAAAAGAATATCTGATGTAGCGTGGAGTGAATTTTGCAGACAACTAGAGTACAAGGCAATATGGTATGGCAGGACATATCATAAAATTAATAGATGGTTTGCATCGTCACAAACTTGTTCAGAATGTGGTTATATAAACAAGGAAGTAAAATTATTGTCCATAAGAGAATGGGTTTGTGATAATTGTGGTACTATTCATCAAAGGGATGAAAATGCTGCGCAAAATATATTGCGTCAAGGATTAAGAGAATTAGGTATGGCTATATAAATTAATATAACTAGGGTAGGAACTATCCGAAGTTACGCCTGTGGAGTTAGTAGGTTACGAGGACGAAGAAGCAGGAAATTCTAACTGTGAGGTTAGAAGCCTACGACTTTAGTCGTGGGAGGTTCACTAAATGTGTATAAAACACTTGACAAACCTCTTTTTAGCGTTAATTATTATTAATCAACGAAAGGAGGAAAAATATATAACTTTTGATAATATTCTATAGTTGCCAAAAAAAAGCAAAGGAGCCGTTTTCAAATTATGACAAAAACATATCTAGTAGATACTAACTATATTATCTAGCATAAAGAAGATTTAGAAAAAAAATTAGAAACAGCAAAAGTTATACTTTTGGATAGTGTTTTGAAAGAACTTGAAAATCTTAAAAGAAAAAACAGTTCTGAAGAGTTCTTTTCTTAGTATAAATTTGCAAATGATAATTTAGAAAAATTTATTTATGAAAGAAGTGTTTATAAATATTAGGATAAAGATATCATAGAGTATTGTGGATTTAAAAAAAATAAAGATACCATTGTATTAACTAACGATATAGGGTTACAGTAGCAATTGAATCAAAATGGCATAAGATATGAAAGTGGTATAAATAAAGATTCTTTTATTGATACTCCTGTAGTATATAGTAATGAATAGAATTTTGAAGATTTATCAAAAAAGCTTGTTGTAAACCAATATATTGTCTGCTGTACAAACGATAAAGAAGAAATATTTTATTTAAATAATAACCATGAGCTGCAAAGAGCAAAACCAAGAGATATAGAAATTAAGATGTTTAAAAAGAAAGTAAAGCCATAGAATCTACAGCAAAAATTATTTACAGATTAGTTTTTTAGGGAAGAAATAGAATTTATATGTATAACCGGTACAGCCGGAAGCGGAAAAACCTTTATAACCTTATCATAGTAGTTGCAGTATTAGGAAAAGAAAGGAATTAAAAATATTTATATTTAGATACCTCCGATACATATAGGTGGAGAAGATAAATATGGATTTGCTCCAGGAACAATGGAAGAAAAAACATAGCAATATTGTGGAGGATTTATAGATAATTTAAAGTTTCTATCAGGATTAACGGAAATAAATGTGAATAAAATTTTATTTAGAGATATACTTGTTGAAATAACTCCCTTAACAACGATAAGAGGAAGGAGCTTGAAAGACTGTGTTGTTATTCTTGATGAATAGCAAAATTAGTCAAAAGACGAAATCATTGCACTTCTTACGCGTTCTGACGAAAATTCAAAGTATGTTTTTATTGGAGATATAACTCAGTCTGATTTAAAAACAAAACGTATTAAGAATCCGTTTTTAGAAACAATCAAAAAATTTAAAGGTAGCGATGTATTTTAGTACATGAAATTTGAAAGTTGTTTGCGTTCAAAACTTGCAAACGAAGCAATATCCAGGCTTATATAAAAAAACAGACCGGTGTATACCGGTCTGTTTTTTACTGTTGTTTTGTTTCTTCGGTTGTGGGTTGTTCTTCTCCAACATAAATCATGTCGTCTTTTCCACAATATATTCCAATTTGATCAGCAACCTTAAATTGCAACATTTCATCTGAATCAAGATAAATATCCGAACCGTTTGTAAGTTTGGTTTTAAGTTCATCTGGAAGTGCAGTTTTGGAATCAAGTATGTTTACGAATCTTTTTGACAATTTGTTACATTGTTCAACATACGGAACAACTTCTGACCCATATTTGCCGTAAAGATCGACAGACATGTCATGAAACATAATTAAAGCATCAGGAGAGGCTATTCTGTGGTCACCAGAGGCAAAAATTAAAGCAGCTGCACTATATGCATATGTTGGCACAAAAGTTACTATGTTCAGGATGGAAATTTTCATCAGATTTATAATTCCAAACATAGCAAAAATATCACCGCCACAAGAATCTATATGAAGTACAATGGTGGGTAAATGTTCGGAATCAACTGCATCGTATCTATTGTTTAGTTCGTAAATATACTTTCTAAAATCCAAATACGTTTCTTGTGTAATATCGCCAAAAATCTCATATGCAAACGTATTATAATCTTCAAGCGGCTACAAACCATTCTCCTTTATATTTTCTTTTTCGAGTTCATCTTCAAAAACAACAATTTTCTTTCCAGCATGTTTGTTAACCAAGACTTTCCCGTCCTTTAAATACTTATAATATGTTATAAAATCATATAACATATATGATCTATTCCTGCTTCACAGATACGCATTACTTCACGTACTCTCCACAGGCTTAACTTTCCGGAATGACTTCCCGTAGGGCAATTTTAGACAGCTGCCAGCTGTTTTACTTTAAAAATCTTTATATATTATTGAACAGTTCTTTCCCTCCTAAACTTATAGTTTTGAAAACAGATTTATAGGTCCTACTGTCTTTGAAAGAAGTGTACCATCGTTATAGATGTTTAAAATTGGAAATTTTTCGTTTTCAAATTCCTTGTTTGAATCATCCACTATTTTGATTATTGATGTAATCTTAGGATTATAAAAAGAAGCTTGTATCATTTGTTTTCCCAATTGATAACATGCACTACAACTACTTTTTGAAAAGCTTTCCAATGTCTTTGCAGCAGTTACTGTTTTTATTTTATTCATATTAAACTGAGAAACACCAGAACCATGGTTTAACAAAATTAGCTCAAGTATATAGTAAAAGAGTTTAAACTCATAACTATCAGGTTGTCCAAACATTAATAGATTGTCCGAGAACTCAAACAAATAGTCATTAAAAATAAAATTGTCTTTTGGTTTTATGAATATTTTAGTTTTTATATTAAAAGCCTTCTCACAGTCTTTTGCAAACTGTTGTAACAAAATATCGTTTGAAAAAGCATGTATCTTAAGTGTGTAGTCTTTTGTATGAACAAAATTATCTTTTATTGTTTCTATAAGTTCTTTCGATAAAGAAATATCAAACACCCTGTTCACCTCTTTTAATTCTTTTAGCCTTATCGTAAAAGGATACTTCTTATGAATTACAGCCTTGCCTTCTTTAAGTAGCTTTCTTGCCTTTGCTGGATGACAAGGACTTAACGGTTCCTTGTTTTTATTTAATACAAATACCATTTGGATTTTACCCCTTTCTCTGCTTGATGCAGGTAACGTAGTTTAAAACTATTCCTCTCGACAATGATATTTTTTGCTTTTTAAGAATAATACACTGTTCCTACC
>ERZ795059.2356-NODE-2356-length-19698-cov-5.809754_pt1 | contig 19698 bp, 12 predicted proteins | sample MGYA00375143_ERZ795059 | MGnify/ENA primary metagenome ERZ795059 (study PRJEB30188, sample SAMN05720168) | activated sludge metagenome | isolation source: Anaerobic digester | place: USA | collected 2015-01-07 ... | reverse complement strand
GAAAACCTATAATCCGCGGCCCCTTCGCCGTCTGACTTCCGCAGCTTTACCGGTTTCACTCTGCTAGCAGCAAAGGCCACCACGCGGCATGAATCGCTATCGCCTGTTCCTACTGGCTTGTTTGCTGCTCGTGTTTAGTGGCTGCCGTGGCTACTCGCCGTTCGCTCCTCCGGGAACGATCCAGCAACAGCGGCTGAACGCTTCCGTGCATGATCCCTACGCCGACAATGCTGCGGGCCCGGAGGTCGTAGGTGGCCGGCCCCGCGACTACCAGAAGCCTTGGTCCGAGGCGGATCGCAGCCGGTCGTGGACCAGCAGTGCGTGGGGCCAGCCATCCGTACCGCCGGCACCTCGGTAATTCGAAGGCCCGATTTCCGCGGAATCGTTTCGGTGCCTGGCGAACGGTGAGGCGTTAGCCCACCGGTTTTTCCGAGGGTTGGCCCGCAAGCATCATCGAAACCGGTGTATGCCAAACTCGCCTTACGGCGTCTGGGACGATCTGCCAGCAACGGGTATCATCTTCTATTGGCGCTGCCCAACATCGCAGCCAAAGAAGCCCGGCTTTTTGGAAAAAGCTGGGCTTCGAGCGAACTTGATTCCCGCAAGATTGGCACTGATTCATGAAGCGACGGCCCCCACCGCCTCCATCCCCAGGTATTGACAGTCACTCGCAAGAAGAAATGCCGCGCGGCGAGCGTTTGCAAAAGGTGCTGGCCGCCGCCGGTATCGGCAGCCGGCGCGAGTGCGAGGAGTTGATCCTGGCCGGGCGCGTCGAGGTCGATCGCCGGACCGTCACCGAACTTGGTACGCGAGTCGATCCGCTGCGGCAGCAGATCCGCGTGGACGGGACGCCGTTGACTTCTCCGAAACGATTGTACTTTGCCGTGAACAAGCCGCCGGGCGTCGTTTCGACCAATTGGGATCCCGCCGCGCGAATGCGCGTGGTCGACCTGGTCCGTAGCGACGAGCGGCTGTTTCCCGTCGGCAGATTGGACCGGACCAGCGAGGGGCTGATTCTGGTCACCAACGACGGCGCGTTGGCCAACCGGTTGACCCACCCGCGGTACGGCGTCGACAAGACTTATCTCGCCCGCGTCGCGGGCTGTCCGTCGCTGCCAGAATTGGACCGGCTGCGCACGGGCGTGCATCTTGCGGAGGGGATCGCCCGCGTCGCTTCCGTGCGCGTCAAACGCCGCCAACGTGAAACGGCTGAACTGGAAATCGTGCTGAACGAGGGCCGAAACCGCGAGGTCCGCCGAATTCTGGCGCGAATCGGCCACAAAGTGCTCCAATTGAAGCGCATCGCCGTCGGGCCGCTGCGGCTCGGCGACTTGCCGGTGGGCGCGTGCCGGCCGTTGACGCGCGAAGAGGTCCAGATGCTGGAGCGGGCGACGGCGCGGGCGGAGGGCCAATCGCGGAGGGCCGCCAAGGCTGGACGCAAGGGAGCCGCGGCCGATCGCGGACCGCGAGCGGCCTCGGGACGGAAGCGGCACGGTGGCCGGGCCGACCGCCCGGGGAAACCGGCGGGACTCGAAGCCCGGACGGCTTCGGACGAGTCTCGGCGACCGCCTCGAACCGGGAAAAAGCCCTGGAGGAAAAAGCACCGATGAGCAACCCGCTCCACGCTTCGTACTACGCCGATTACGCGGTGCAGCAGACGGTCGCGATCGTCGAGAACGTGCGGACCGCGCGCGATACGTACCGGCTCCGCTTCGAGTGCCCGCCGATCGCGCGCGCGGCCCTGCCCGGCCAATTTCTCATGCTGCGACTGGCGGACGTGAACGACCCGCTCCTCGGCCGCGCGCTGGCTTTGTACGACACGGTGCGGACCTCGTCCGGAGCGCCCTGGGGAATTGATGTGGTCTACCTGGCGAAAGGCAAGTTCACTCGGCGGTTGGCGGATTGCCCGCCGGGCACGCGATTGACGGTCTGGGGACCACTGGGAAACGGCTTCCCCGTCCAGATGACGGACCACCTGATCATGGTCGCCGGCGGCATCGGCCAGACCCCGTTCCTGGCTTTGGCGGCCGAGTCGCTGGGCAAACGCTGCTACGGCGATCCTCCGCGCGCGGTGACGCCGGCAGCGAAAGTCACGCTGTGCTACGGAGCGCGGTCCGCCGATTGTCTGGCGGGCGTCGAGGACTTCCAAACGCTGGGCGTCGAGGTCCGCATCAGCACGGAAGACGGCAGCCGGGGGCATCGCGGGCTGGTGACGGACTTGCTGAGCCAATCGCTGGCCACGCGCACGGCTCCGTGCCGGATCGCTTGCTGTGGCCCCGAAGTCATGCTACAGGCGGTCGCCAAGCTAGCCGCGGCGCACGAGGTGCCTTGCGAAGTCTCGTTGGAAACGCCCATGGCCTGCGGTATCGGCATCTGCTTTAGCTGCGTCGCCAAGGTCAAAGACGCCGGCGGACAATGGGACTACAAACGCACCTGCGTCGAGGGCCCCGTGTTCGACGCGGCGAGGATCGTGTGGTGAGAATCCCGGCTTATCTGCCGCGCCGCAGATGGATATTGCAGACTCGACGCTGAATAGCGAAGACTGAATAGTGAATGAAGGCCCCCAGCCTTGCATTCTGCCTTCAGTATTCCCCCTTCAGTCTTCACTATTCCGGCTTCAACTGCGCAAGGGCCACAATCCCGCCGTGTTGGGCAACGTCGGCGATTCATCCTCGAACTTTCGCGGGAAACAGCCTACGTCTCGCGCTCTTCCCAATCCAGTGCTCTGGCCACCGCGCGGGTCCAGCGGGCGTACCGCCGCTGGCGATCCTCGGCCGCCATCTGTGGGCGAAATTCGCGGTCCAAGGCCCAGTTGCGGGCGATGTCGCCCAAACCGTTCCAATAGCCCACCGCCAAACCGGCGAGATAGGCCGCGCCCAGCGCCGTCGTCTCGGCGACCACCGGGCGGCGGACCGCCGTGTCCAGGATGTCCGCCTGGAATTGCATCAACAGGTCGTTTACCGACGCGCCGCCATCGACCTTGAGGATGTCCAGCCGGATGCCGGCGTCGCGCTGCATGGCGTCCAACAGGTCGCGGGTCTGAAACGTCATCGATTCCAACGCCGCCCGCGCCAGATGTCCGGCCGTGGTGCCGCGCGTGATGCCGAACACGGCCCCGCGGGCATAGGGATCCCAATGCGGAGCGCCCAATCCCGTAAACGCCGGCACAATCACCACCCCGCCGCTGTCGGGAACGGAGGATGCCAGGCGCTCGATTTCCGCCGAAGTGCGGATCAGGCCCAATCCGTCGCGCAGCCACTGGACCACCGCCCCGGCGATGAATACCGAGCCTTCCAGGCAGTAGGTGACCCGCCCGTCCAAGCCCCAGCCGATCGTGGTCAGCAGGTTGTTCTGCGACCGCCGCGGCTGATCCCCCGTGTTCATCAGCATGAAGCAGCCGGTGCCGTAGGTGTTCTTGGCTTCGCCCGGCGCAAAACACGCCTGGCCAAATGTGGCCGCCTGCTGATCGCCGGCGGCGCCGCCGATGGGCACCGCCGCGCCCAGCCAATCCGCCGCCATTTCCCCGTAGTTGTGGCTGGACGGCAGCACTTCGGGCAGCATCGCCCGCGGAATGCCCAAGACTCGCAGCAACTCGTCATCCCAATCCAGCGTGTGGATGTTGAAGATCAGCGTCCGGCTGGCGTTGCTCAAGTCCGTCACGTGCCGCCGGCCGTGGGTCAAGCGCCAGATGAGAAACGAATCCACGGTGCCAAACAGAATCTCGCCGCGTTCGGCCCGCGCCCGCAGACCGTCGATCTGGTCCAGCAGGTGTTTTACCTTCGTGCCGGAAAAGTAAGCGTCGATCACCAGTCCCGTCTTGTCGCGGAACACCGGTTCCAAGCCGTCGGCTTTCAGCCTTTCGCAGATCCCCGCACTGGCGCGGCTTTGCCACACCATCGCGTTGGCCACGGGCTTGCCCGTTTCGCGGTCCCACAGGATCGTTGTTTCCCGCTGGTTGGTGACGCCGACCGCCGCCAGGTCCGCCGGGGAAACGCGCGCCGCCGCCAGCGCCTGTTTGGCCACCGCCATCTGCGACTCCCAAATCGCCTCGGGATCATGTTCCACATGTCCCGGCTGCGGCAGCAGTTGCACAAATTCCTGCTGTGCCGACCCCACCGCCCGCCCGTCGTGCCCGAACACAATCGCGCGACTGGAGGTGGTCCCTTGGTCCAAACCGAGCACGTACTTGGTCATTGCGTTGCTCCTCGTATGCTGGCAAAGTCCGGATCAGCATAGCAAGTCCCCCCAAGAAAGGAAACTCGCGATGCCGGGAACTGATGGAGGTCAGGCTGCCAGACGTCTTACGCTATCGGTTTGTGCCGCTGGTAGGTCCCGCCGCCAGTGTCGCCAGTTCGGGGATCGCGGCCAGCACGTGCCGGACGGCGGCCACGGACAGGCTGTTGCCGGCCAATTCCCACGCTTTGCGCAAGGTCAGCGACCCCGGCAAGCGAAACGCTGGCGGAAAACAGAGCAGCCGCAGAATTTCCTGGGGCGAAAACCGCCGCACGCCCCCACGTAGGCGAGTCTCTCCGAGGCTCGCAAGCGTGTCGTCCGCCGTCGAATCTCGCTCCCGGCGCATCCCCGCCAGGTACGATCCACTGTGCCCGATGCTCTGCCCGTAGCTCGACGTAAAGCAGTGCGACTCGGCTTGCGCGTCGTCCGCGTCCACCACATGGATCGCCGTGCGATACCGGCCGAGAAGCTCGTCGGACACCCACAACTGGTCCGGCGGATCGGCGTCCAGAACTTGTCGCACCGTGAACAGCCAAGGCCGACCCGGTCCAGCGGACGTTGATGCCTGGGACCCGCGCCCGCCGGTCGCATCCCCGGCCGCGGGCCGGTCGCCCCGCCTTAGTTCGCGCAGACTCCCGCTGCGTCCCGCCACTAGGTAAAACCGGCGCCGCCGATTGGGAATGCCCAGCTGGGTCGGACACAGGAACTGTTCTTGCACCTCGTAGCCGTTGGTGTCCAGCATGGCCCGCAGCCGCTGGTGCGCGCGGGAGCCGCCAAAGCCGGGGACGTTCTCCAGCGCCACGTAGCGTGGACGGAGCTGTGCGATCCGCGGGATCACCGTCAACAGCGATTCCGCACGCGGATCATCCACGTCCAGTCGCCGGCCGCGGACCGTGTACGGCTGGCAGGGCGGGGACATCCACCACAAGTCCGCCTCGTACTCGCGGCAGACCTGCGCGGGCAGGCTTTCGATCGCGCGGACCTGGACCGGATGCCGGAAATTATGCCGGTACACGGACAAGGCAACTTGATTGATGTCCACCGCGGCCACGATTTCCGCGCGCTCGCCGAGTGCCGCGGCACAGCCGCCGATGCCACAGAACAGTTCCAGGACGCGAAAACGATCCGCCATGGGTTCTCAGCATCGGCAGTCAGGTGCCGATGTCAAGCCCGGACGCTCGTCGCCAAGTCTGCGACCGCTTGCAACGCAATGGCAGGCCGCTATCATCGTAGCTTCTGTGGAGACGCTTGAAGGTCTGAAAAACGAGAGGCCGCCGATGACGATGACAGAAATCAACGAAGAAAAGCGATTGGCGGCAGAACGCAGTCTGGATTATGTCCGCGACGGAATGTGCCTGGGGTTGGGGTCCGGCTCGACGGCGGCGATCATGCTGGAACTGTTGGGCCAGCGAGTGCGCTCGGGGCTCCGCGTCCGCGGCGTGCCGACTTCCGAGACCAGCCGGCAGTTGGCCGAACTCGCCGGGATCCCGATGGTCAGCCTCGACGAGGTGTTCCGTCTGGATCTGACGATTGACGGCGCTGACGAAGTCGACCCGCAGTTCAATCTGCTCAAGGGCGGGGGCGGAGCGCTGCTGCGGGAGAAGATTGTGGCGTCCTTGAGCCGCCGCGTGGTGATCATCGTCGATTCGCAGAAGCAGGTTCCGCATTTGGGTGCGTTTCCGCTGCCGGTCGAGGTCGTTCCGTTCGCCTGGCAGCCGCTGGCCCAACGGTTGGGCGATTTGGGCGCGACGCCCATTTTGCGGCCAAGCCGAGAGGGGCCTCCGTTTGTGACCGACGAGCGGAACTACATCCTGGACTGTGCGTTCGGCCGGATCGACGATCCCGCCGCCCTCGCCGCTCGCTTGGACGCCATGCCCGGCGTGGTCGATCACGGTCTGTTTGTCGGTTTGGCGGACACCGTGATTGTCGGTCGTGGCCAGACAACGCAGGTGATGGAACGAAAATGATCGTTGCCGCTTACTTCCCCGCCGGCTGGGATGCGACGGTCAGTTCGTGAATCGACCAGAACAATCCCTGGGCTTGGCCGGTCTGCACGATCTTGATGGCCCGGCCGCGGATGGGTTGCGGGAAAACGATCTTGGTCACCGCTGCATTGCCTTGGCCTTTCAGGACCAGTTGTCCGTCGCCCAGGCTGCTGGGCGAAACGTAGATCTCGTACCCGCGCGGGTAATCGCCGCCCGAACCGCTGCTGTCCAGCACCAAACCCTTGATCAAACAATCCTCGTCCAACTCGATGCGGAACCATTCGCCGCCCTGCTGGGCGCCGCCCGTATCCCAGCGCGTCTGGGGGTCTTTGTCGATGGCGTTGCTCGCTTTGTCCGGGTTATGGGACGCGGTTACGCGAGCCGGCGCGGCCGGCAGTTTTTCGATGTTCTGCGCGGCCGCTTCAGCGGATTGCTTCAGAGCTGGATTGCCCGCCTGCTGCCGAGCCATTTCCAGCGCCCGGCGGTGCCGCACCAGGCCCAGCTTGGACAAGACCAATTGCTTTTCCTCGTTGCGGCCGGCCATCTGCAGCGCCGTGGCGTAGTTGTCCAGGATCTGGTCGTCGGTCGCGTCCGGCTGCTTGGGGATCATGACGATGTAACCGCGCAGCGCCAGCACGCGGTGGGTTTGCGAGGCGGATGCGTCACCGGCAATCCCGAACAACACCTGTGCGGGCTCGCCCGTTGGCCATTCAGCCAGCGCCCGGATCGCCGCATCCTTGACGTCGTCCTCGGCGTCCTGGGCGGACTGGTACAGGACGGGCAAGGCGGAGGCATGCGCGATCCGCCCCAACACGCGCAGCAGCGACGCGCGGACTGGCGGCGCAGGGGCGCTGGGCAAAGCCGCCAGCACCGCTTCGGCCGGATTCTTGCCGGCTGCGGTCGTCGCGGCAGCGGCCACCACGGCGTTTTCCGCTTCGCCTCGCACGCCGCCGTCCTTGGCGCCGACCAGCAGCCGCATCAGCGCCGGCACGTGGTCCGCTTTGGCGATCACGCGGATCGCCTTGAAGACCTCAGCTGCCACTGCCGGCTCTTGATCTTCGGCAGCGCCCAGCAGCGCGGCGGCCTGATCCACCGCGCTGCGTGCGGCCAGCGCCTTGGCCGCTTCGGCCCGTACGGAGGGTTTGTCCGCCGACAGTTGCTTGGCGATCGCCGCGTTCGTGCCGTCGGCGCGGAGCAGATTCAAGCTGTTGCGGGCGGCCTGCTGTTCGCCGGCATCCTGTGCCTCGGCCGCCCGTTGTGCGAGCAGCGGCACGACGGACGGGTCTCCCAGTGCGGCCAGTGCGTCCAGCGCCGCGACGCGGACGGCCGGCGACCCGGCTTCCGCCGCTTGGACCACGGCGGGCAGGGCCGTTGGGTCGCCTCGGTCGGCCAGGACGCCCAACAACTGGGCCTGGATTTCCTCGCTTTGGCGCGCCAGTTCGGCCACGACGGCTTGCGTCGCGGCTTGGCCCGGCACGTTCCGCAGCGCCGGCACGGCGACGCGACGCACCTGGGCGTCCTTGTCCCTCAGCGCGGTGATGACCAGCGAGATCGACTGGTCCTTTTGCGCCGCGATCAGGCCGTTCAAGGCAGCGACGCGGCACAGCGCCGGCTCGTTCGGGGCGTACAACTGCCGGTAGATCGCCGCCGCAGCTTCGCTCTTCTTCTGTTTGAGCATCCTTGCCGCGCAATCCAGATAGGCGTCGCTGGCGGCGAGCTTCAGCTTGGCGGGCACGCTGGTGCGGACCTTCGCGACCGCCGCGACCGTCGCCTCGGAGTCGATGCGGCCGAGCGCGGCCAGGGCGGCGCGAGCAAGCTCTTCGTTCGAGTTGCCGGCCAGCGCAGCGATCTTGGCAACCGCCTCGCGGCAGCCACGGTCGCCGAGCGAGTTGACCATGCCGATTTTGAGTTTGTCGTCTACCTTGCCCAGCGCCTCCAGCAGCGCTGCGTCCGCCTGCGGGCCGGGAATCCGAGCCAGGGCATAGCGGGCGATGTGCGACGATTCGGGGTCGGTCAGCAGCTGGGCCAAGATCGGCACCGAGGCTTCCGTGCCGATCATCACCAGTTGACGGCAGAAGAAACTGCGGCCGCCGCGGGTTTGGGCTCCGGCCAAGCCTTGGATCATCCGCTGTTCCATGCCGGCCCGGGCTGCCGGGTCGGCGGCGGCCTTGACGACTTCGTCTTCAAGGAAGTTCAGCGCATCGGCCGAATCGGTGTCCTTCCAGTTCTGGGCGGTTTGGATGGCCGTTGCGATGCGCTCGTCAGCCGCGTCCGCAGCGTGGCCGGGCGTGGGTTGGCACGCGGCAATGACGACAATCAGCAACATCAGGGCGCTGTAGGCGTAGTTCATGATTTCGTCTCCGAGATCCTAGCCGAGGTTCGACGTTCGTCTGGCGCGGGTGGCCGGGTTCATGCCGCCAGTTTACTCGACCGGGGCCCTGTCAACCACCGTGCCGGCCTGTCGAAGTGGCTTCGGGGCGATTTTCGCGTTTCACGGGAAGAGAAGCGGACAGAAACATGAGGTGACAGAGAGATGAACTGCGGGTGAGGCGAGGAGGACCGCGTCGCAAGAACAGATTGACACGTTTCATCGCTTTCCGCCGTGGGTTTTCGTGTATACTCTGGGCGACACCGACTGCTTAAGAGAAAGGCCCTGGGATGCATGCAACGCCGAAGTTCTGGTATTTTGACTTGGGCAACGTCGTGTTGCCTTTTGATTACCAGGTTGCGGTCCGCCAAATGGCTGGCGTGGCGGGGGTGCCTCCGGAGGTGATCCAGGAAGTCGTGTTCGACAGCGGTCTGGAAACGGCGTACGAACGGGGAGACATGACGACGGAGCAGTTCTACGAGGCGTTCTGCGAGCGGATCGGGAAGCGTCCGGAGTGGGGCGATTTGCTCGTCGCTTCCAGCGACATGTTCCGGTTGGATCAAGCGGTCGCCGATCTGATCTTGGGGCTGCGCCGGTCCGGCCACCGCACGGGGGTCTTGTCCAACACGTGCGAAGCCCATTGGCGGTTCGTCTGCCATCGGCGGTTTCCGATCCTGCAGCGGCTGTTCGACGTGGCGGCGCTCAGTTACGAGTTGCGGGCCATGAAGCCCGATTTGGCCATTTTCCAAGGCGCGGCCCGGTTGGCGGGCGTCGCCCCGGCGGACATCTTCTTTACCGATGACCGCTCAGAACACGTGGAAGGCGCCCGCCGCGCCGGCTTCGACGCCGTCCTGTTCACCACTGCAGCCGAATTGGCAGCCGACCTGGAACAGCGAGGCTTGAATGGGGAATGCCTCGATGTCCGATCATTCTGAATTCCGTGTTCTCTATTCCATATTCACGATTCGTTGCCGCTGGAAAAAAGCCACGACTGGCTGCGGCCGCAGGCTGCGGTATCACTCGTGCCGCAGGGCTTCGATGGGATTCATCATCGCGGCGCGGCGGGCGGGGTAGACGCCGAACACGACACCGGTCAGCACGGACGTGCTGAAGGCGACGATGATCGCCCACCAACTGACCGCGGTCTCGATTTCCGACAAGCGGGACACGCCCACGGGGATCGCGACGCCCAGGAAGATGCCGAACAAGCCGCCGCTGGCGGCCAACACCATGCTCTCCACCATGAACTGCGTGACGATATGGCTGCGGGTGGCGCCCAGGGCTCGCCGGATGCCGATCTCTTTGGTCCGCTCCGAGACCGTCGCCAGCATGATGTTCATGATGCCGATGCCGCCGACCAGCAGCGAGATGCCGGCGATCGAACCGAGCACCAGGTTCCAGATCCGCTTCTCCCGCTCCGCTTGCCGCAGCAGCTGCAGCGGCACCTGGATCTCGAAGTCGTTCTTGTGGGCGTGCCGCTGCTCGAGCAGCTTGCGGACCATGGCCGCGGTCGGCGTGACCAGGCTCTCATCGTGCAGCGTCAGCGTGATTTCACTCAACTGGGTTTTTTCGAAGTCACGGCCGCCGGACCGCAGGATCAGCTGCAGTTCGCCGAACCGGCTGCGGGCGGAGGTGAGCGGGACATAAATGTCGTTGTTCAGATCCAGTGAATTGACGGCTCCCGGCACCGCGCTGCCGCTGTCCTGCGGATCGAGCACGCCCACCACGACATAGGCGCCGTTGCCCAGCAGCAGCGGTCGGCCGAGCGGATCCTCGTACGAGTACATGCGTTCGGCGGCGCCCGCGGCCAACACCGCCACATTGGCCGTGGTGGCCAGGTCGGTGGGGGTCAGGAACCGTCCGCGCCGGACCTTCAAATGCTTGATTTCGAGGTATTCCGGCGTGGTGCCCAAGATTCGCGCGTTGGCCATGCGGCGGCGTCCGCACTGGGCGTTCTTGCGGATCATCGCCACGGGAACCGCACGGCGCACGGTCGGCAGCGTGGCTTGCAGCACATCGAAGTCGGCGTACTTCAGTCCGTATTCCGCCACGCGGCTGACCTGACGCTGGCTGCTGTTGCCGGCCGAAGCATCGCGGCGGTCGTCTTCGCCCGGCTTGACGCTGCGGACGATGACATTGGCCGCGCCGAGCCGGCGAATCTGCTCGACCGCTTTTCGCTTCGAGCCTTCGCCGATCGCGAGCATGGCGATCACCGAGCTGACGCCCAGAATCGTCCCTAGCATGGTCAACAAGCTGCGCAGCTTGTTCAGCATCAGGTTGCGGATGGACAGTTCGACGATCTTCAGCCACATGGCTCACGAAGCCTTCGCCGTCTGGGGGCCAGACGCTGCGCGCCGCGGTTCGCGGACGGTGGGCGCCGAGGCGGCCGCCGGCTGGGCGTTCGGCGCGGCGGAGATCTGCTCGGCGGGCTCCGCTGCCTCGCCCGCCGGTCGCTCCGCTTCTTCGGCGATGCCCATGGGGTTCAGTACGACGCGATCGCCGGCACGCACGCCGTCCAGAATCTGCACCAGCTTGTCGTTGGTGCGTCCCAGCTTGACGGCGCGCCGCTGGGGCGCCGGCTGTCCCGCGACGTAACAGGCGGTCTCCTTGCCGACTTGAACGATGGCTTGGACGGGAACCGTTAACACGTCGTTCAGGCGTTCGACGTGGATCTCGGCGACGGCGGTCATGCCGGGTTTCAGACGCTCCACCGGTTCGTCGATCGTGACGATCGTTTGGTAGACCTTGGTGTCGGAGCCGTACCAGCCGCCCTGATCCGGCAGCACGGCGACGGACTTGACTGTGCCGCGATAGAGGCGTTCCGGAAAGGCGTCGACGCGGACGCTGGCCGACAATTCCGGTTTGACCTGGTCCAGCACGGACTCGTGGACCGAGGTTTTGACTTGCATCTGCGACAGGTTCGGCAGCGACAGGATTTTCTGCCGGGGGCGGAGCGACGCGCCTTCGCGGATCTCCTCGCCGTAGTACCGGTCCGGGACCGCATAGGCCACCATTCCGTCCTGGGGCGCGACGATCTTGCACTTGTCGATTTGCTCTCGATACCGCACCAACCGCTCTTCTTCCTTCCTCAGGTGCTCGTTGGCGGCGTCCAACGCCGCCTTGGCCTGAGCCAGCAGGGCTTCGGCGTTTCGCTCGACCTGCTTGACCTGGCGATCGGCGGTGTCCTTCTTGCCTTGCAGCGTCAGTTCCTGCATCTGTCGCTCGTAGGTCTGTTTCTTCTGCAAGGTGGCCAATTGCGTATCCAACTTGTTGATCTTGGCCGTGTATTGACTTTCCGCTTGCAGCAGATCCAGGCGACTTTGGTCCCGCTGGTGCTGGCCGGCGTAGCCGAGCTTGAACAGGGCCTCGATGCCGCGCTGCTCGTTCCGCTTCAACTCCAGCGTCCCTTTGGCGTTGAGGATTTCGTTGTTGATGTCCTCCACGAGCCGCTCAATCGCTTCGACTTCCAGCTTGTACGTTCCCCTCTCCTGATCGACAAACATCTCCTGCTCGAGCTTCGCCAGTTCGACATCCAGCAGGGCGTCGGCGAGCAGTGTCTCGTTTTGCGTGACCTGGTTGTCGTGCTTGGCCTGGGCCTGGATCTGCACGGCCCGCGCGGACTCCGTGTCCAGAATCTGACGATCCAAGCGTTCCCGGTGCTTCGCCGAGTCGAACTCGACCAGCAGATCGCCTTTCTTGACCGACGTCCCGTTGGGCACGATGAATAGGATTTGCGTCCCCACCACGCCGTCGCCTTCGATGTCGTCCACCTCGCAGATGATCTCGACGTTGTTCTGACTTTCCAGGTTGCCCCGCTCGGTGACCGTGATTGGGAGATCGCCCGTGGCCACCGTGTGATAGATCAACGACTGGCTCGGTTCGAGCGTCCCCTGGCCAAACCAACGCACGCCGGCTACACCGACGCCGACGAGGCCGGCCGCCAACGCTCCCCACAACAGCCCGCGGCGCCACCACGGCGCCGCATCGTCGGCGGGCAACGCCGGAGCCTCCCGGCGGGATGCCGGCGCGGCGGCCGGCTTCGGTGAGTTCGGTTCGTCCCCGCGGAGGTCTTCCTCGGGCGAGTCCAAGAGGCGGACCGTCTCGGCGACAACGGTCTGCCGCCGTGCGTATTTCCTTGCGTAACTCATCGAGACTTCTGGCGTAATTCAGAGGGCGTGAGTTCTTCAGGACGCTTATCGTTTTCACGGCGCGTCACGTCAGCAGCCGGCATGATTCGCGTCGGCTTATCGCGTGCGGTTGTGTAAGCGGGGTGTTGCGTGCGGTCTCGACTGTGGAAACAACAACTTCCATCCACAGGCCTCTCTCCTGCACCGTCCCTAATTCTAGTGACCGAAACGGGGCTCTGTAAACCGGCAAGGGAAAGAAAAGTCAATCAGCGTCAAGATTTGCGTGCCGATCGGCGCGGTCAAGTCAACTCAAACGTTTACGGCAAAAGAACCTGCGCCACGGCCCCCCCCATCTGCAGCCTCGCCGCAACCGGGCGACCTCCCGTTCTGAGAACTCACGCACCCTGCAACCACGGGCCGGTGTCGATCCACCAGCAATGTGGACGCATCCGGGAAGACCGCGCCCGCGCGGAGCAACGCCGCTAGTTCGTCGCGCCGTCGGTCACGACCGGCAGTGAGGGTGACGGCCTTCGTCCCGTGGACTACCATAGGGTCCAGTTTCCGCCGCGTCGAGTTGCCTTGTTCTGGAACCGGCACGATACGAGCGCATTCCGAGGAGTCTCCCCCAATCGTGAATCGAACGTCCGCTCCGATTGTCAAGGGCCTGGGTCTTTCTTCTTGGGCTGTATTATTTGCCGGTGCCGGCGTCGCGTGCCTGTTTCCGAGCCTGGAGACGGCATCTGCCGCCGAGCCTTTCGAGTTGCGTAATCGAGTTCTGGCTGGACCGCTGGTTGGCTGCGAGGAGATCATCTTTGCCCAGCGCGTGCCGGGGAACGACCACTGGTACGGCAATTTCGGACATTACTCCGACGGCCACGCGGGCCACTACGCGCCGCCCTCGACGCCCGACTCGGTCGAATACTTCAAATACGCCTTCGGCGACGGCGGACGACTCTGCCGCTTCCACCTGAAAACCGGCAAGCTGACGGTGCTGTTGGACGATCCACAAGGCGGAATCCGCGATCCGCACGTCCACTACGACGGCCAGAAAATCCTGTTCTCGTATCGCCGGGGCGGGACTACGGCCTACCACCTGTACGAAATCAGCATCGACGGCACGGATCTCCGGCAACTGACCGACGGGCCGGACAACGATATCGAGCCCATCTACGCTCCCGACGACTCGATCGTTTTCTGTTCCAGCCGTTGCCACCGGTTCGTGCCGTGCTGGAAGACCCAGGTTGCCACGCTGTACCGCTGCAACGCGGACGGCACCGACATCCGCATGCTGTCCAACAACGCGGAACAGGAAAACACGCCCTGGATGCTGCCCGACGGCCGAGTGCTGTACATGCGCTGGGAGTACGTCGACCGCAATCAACTCCTGTACCATCACCTCTGGACGGTCAACCCCGACGGGACCAACGTGATGGTCTATTTTGGCAATCAGCATCCGGGCGATGTGATGATCGATGCCAAGCCGATCCCTGACTCGGGCAAGATCGTGGCGTCGTTTTCGCCAGGGCACGGTCGGGCGGAACATGCGGGATACGTCACGGTTGTCGATCCCGACCGCGGCCCGGACGACCTGGACATGGCGCGCCGCGTGAGTACGGCGAGCTACCGCGATCCGTATCCATTGGCAGAGGACCTGTTCCTGGTCGCCGACGCCAAGGGGATTCATTTCCTGACCGGGGAGGGCCGCACGGAACGGATCTATGCGCCCCAGGACGCTGCTCCCCGCTGGCAGTGTCACGAACCGCGGCCGTTGCGTGCCCGCCGGCGGGAACCGATCATCCCCAGCCGCTTCGCGCCCGCCAGGCCGACGGGGCATTTGGTGCTCTCGGACATCTACACGGGCCGCAACATGGCGGGCGTTCAGCGGGGCGAAATCAAGAAGCTGCTGGTGCTGGAGCAGTTGCCCAAGCCCGTCAATTTCTCCGGCGGTTCGGAGCCGTTGACGGTCGGCGGCACGTTCACGCTGCAGCGCGTCCTGGGCACCGTGCCGGTCGAGGCCGATGGCTCGGCCTATTTCGAGGCGCCGGCCTTGCGGTCGCTGTTCTTCGTGGCCCTGGACGAGGACGAAATGTCGGTCAAGCGGATGCAGAGTTTCGTGACCGTCCAGCCGGGCGAAACAACGTCCTGCGTCGGCTGTCACGAGCCGCGGACGCGAGTGCCCCACCTGCGAGACATCCACTTGCTGGACGCGATGAAACGTCCGCCGAGCCGCATCGAGCCGTGCGAGAACCAGCCCGACGTGCTCGATTTCCCGCGCGACATCCAGCCGATCCTCGACCGGCACTGCGCCGCCTGCCACAATCACGACCGGCATGACGGTGACATCAACTTCTCCGGCGACCGTACTCCGTATTACTCGACGGCCTACTGGACCATGTTCAGCAAGTCCCTGGTCGCCGACGGGCGCAACCAGTACGGCAACCGGCCGCCGCGCACGATCGGCAGCTCGGCCAGCCGGCTGATGACGTGCCTGGACCGGTCGCATTACGACGTCCAGCTCACGGGCCGAGAGCGGGCGACGATCCGCACCTGGATCGACTCGGGTGCGACCTACAGCGGAACCTACGCCTGTCTGGGCAGCGGCATGTTTCCGGTGGACTTTCCCGAGGAAATTGTCATCGAGCGGTGTGCCGGATGCCACAAAGCGACGAAGGCATCGTACCGCAATGTGAAAAAGGGCGCCTTCTACTTTCAATTCGGCAAACAGGAACCGCCGCAGCCGCTGCTGGAGCGGATCGACGACATCATCCTGATCCGGCATTTGGCCTATTACCAATTGGGCGAAGCGCCGTTGTACCAGGCACTGTGCAACCTCGACCGGCCGGCGCACTCGGTCTTGCTGCGCGCCCCGTTGGCCAAGTCGGCCGGAGGGCTCGAACTGTGCGGCCAGCCCGTCTTTCAGGACACGCAGGACAAGGACTACTGCGAGATCCTCGCCCGCATCGAGGCGGCCTCGCGCCAACTGCAGCAGAAGAAGCGATTCGACATGCCCGGTTTCCGCCCGAACCGTTACTACATCCGCGAGATGCAGCGGTTTGGCGTTCTCCCGAAAGACATGGCGGACGACGCTCCGGTCGATCCCTACGCGACCGATCAGGCGTACTGGCGCACGTTCCAGTTCGCGCCCCGGCCGCGGTAGAATCGCGGCTGCACCGTAGGCCGCTCGCGGAGCGAGCGGCCTACGATTCACCATCCCGCGCATAGACTCGCACGTAGTCCACTTCGAAGTCTCGCGGGTACGTCAGATTGGGATCGATGTTCCCAATCCAGCCTGAATACTGGAACAGGGCCATCAGGATGAACATCTTCTCCGGCGGCGTAGGACCTTGGTAGGTCTGGATGACCTTGCCGTCGAAGTACCAGTCGATCTGCCCCTCCTGCCACTGCATGGCCCAGGTGTGGAAGTCCTTGGACAGATCGACCTCGACGCGGGGACGGTAGTGCGCGTCGGCGGTGAAATGCACATTGAGATCGACGACGCTGTGCGTATCGCTGATGTGCCGGCCCTGCTGCTCGAAGATGTCGATCTCCAAGACTCCGTCTGCGAGGCCCTTGCGGCGTCCGTCCGGCGTGTATTCCTGTTTGGTGGGGTCGTGCTGGTGCAGCCAGAAAGCGGCCATTAGTCCCTCGCCGCGCGGACAGCGGCAACGGATCTCGAACCACCCGTATTTCTGCGCGAATTTGTCGAGGATCTGGTATTCGTCCGCCGTCGCGCCAAAACGGTGATCCGAAGTCTGTACGCAACTGACACAGGGCACGCTCTTGTCCGCACGGAACGGCAGTCGCTCGTCGATGCGAAGCTTGAGGACGCCGTCTTCGATCACATAGCACGCATTGTGGTCGGTCCAGCGACTCGGCTTGCCGATCCGCCGGAAATACTCCTTGCGCCCGGAACGGTACGCCGCGAACCAGTACGTGTCGTTCAACAGCGGTCTATCGAACTCGTCCTGGAACGTCAGCTTCCAGCCCGGTTTCTCTGCGGGTGGAACGGGCTCGTCCGCCCCGGTCGCGATGCTCGTTCCCAGAATCCAACCCGCGCAACAGAGAGCGATGGATTTGCTTTTCATCTCGGCTTTCCTCCAGGGGAGTGAGAAGATTGATGCGATGTTTCCTCCGGAGACTCATTCCGACGCCTTCCGTCTGCCGCCTGCCGCTCGACCAGCAAGCCTTGGTAGCCGGCCGGGATGACCAGCCGGCCTTTCCAGAAGGCACAGGCGCCGGGATGCCCCTCCAGCGAATACTGGCGCTCCAGTCGGGGATGGCTGAGGTCGCTGATGTCAAGCAGGCTCACTCGGCGGTCGGGACGCTGCGCGAGGGCCAAACGGTTTCCCTCAGCGCTCGGACGACCGGCCAGGCGGATTCCTTCGGCTCCGTAGGCAGGCAACGTGTCGAGGCTACGGCGTTCGTCCGGGTCCAGCAATGCAACCTTGCCGCGTTTGACAACCAGCAGCTTGTCCCCGAACTCACACGCCCCGTCCGTCCAACTGTACAGCGTCGTGTCGGGTGTGTTGCCGGCGAGTGTCGGCGCGCGACCGCTCACGTCGTACCAGGCCGGCCCGCTTCGCTGCCAATAGGCTACCAGGTAGCGCTCGCCGTAAAGTTTGTTCACCAGTTGGTCCCCGTAGAACAGGCCGACCTGTGCGTCGCTGAACACGATTTTGGGCTTGGCGGGATCTCGGACATCGGCGATGTAGATCCTCGCGCCGCCGCAATGCAGCAGGGCAAAATCGCCCGGCGGGGGCGCCACGACCTGCCGTACGCCTTGGCCGGGAACGATCAGTCGCCCGAGTTCCGTTGGACGTGACTCCGGCCCGATTGCGTAGATCCCTACACCGCCCTCGGCCTCCGCCGTGTACAACCGGTCGCCGGAGAGGCTCACGTAACAGACGTCGCCTCGTCCGGGCCAAACGCCTACCGGCCGCAGATCGTCGCCCAGTCGGACCGCCGCCAGGCCCGCCGCCCCGCAGGCCGCCCAGGCGATATCTTCCTGGACGGATACGGCGTGGACCTGGCCCTGCGGACGATAGACCAGAAAATCGGGGTCCTCGGCCGACGTTTGCGGCCGAGGAGTCAGGACAGGCGGCGTGTCGAGTTCCGGCACCACGGGCCGCACCAAACCCGCAGCAGGCACGACGTACAGACCCGTGTAGATGCCGGCGGCGTAGACGACGCCTTCGCCCAAGGCCACGCCGCCGACCGGATCGTAATGCTCTCCACTGGGCACCACGGGAAGCTGGGCATGGGCCACGATGATCGGCCGGGCGACGTCTCGCACGTCGACCACGAAAAGGCCGTTGTACGTGTCGGCCACGACGCAATGGCCGCCGCCCACCCGCGCGCTCCACATGTCTTGAAAGATGCTGTACAGCGCCGGGAACTTCACGCGCGACACGAACGCGGGCTGCGCCGGTTGAGACACGTCGTAGATTTCCAGGCCGTGCCCGCGGCCGTGGGCTTGTTCTTTGTCGCGTGTACGGGAGTGGTGGCCGGTGGCCGCAAAACAGTACTTGCCGGACAGGCAGCCTCCGTCCCCGTAGCCGTCCAGCGGCGCCTCGGCCACCAGCGCCGGTCGCCGCGGATCGCTGACGTCTGCAACCAGAAGCCTCTTGGGGGCCCAGTCGCCGATGTACAGCACGCCGTCTCGCGCCCAGCAGGATTGGGCCTCGCCCGTCTTCAACGTGCTGACGTGCTTGACCTGTCGCGGGTCGGACACGTCGACAATCTCGACTCCATAGCAGCGCGTCGCCAGAAACGCCAAATTGCCGGACACCCAGATGCCCGTGGCCATTTCGACCGAGTCGTAATGGCTGAGTAGCGTGGGCCGCGCGGGTTCGGACACATCGACCAGCCACAAACCATCCTGCCGCGCGGTGATGTAGGCGATGCCGTTGCGGACCACCAGCTGGCGCGTCGTGCCCAGGCCGTCGAGCGAGCCCAGCAGCTTGGGCTGCTCCGGATTCTTGATGTCCAGGACATACAGCTCGCCGCGACCGATCGCGTACAGCCGATCCGCTACCACCTCGGCAGCCATACACGGCCCGACATCGTCCACCTTGTGGTACGCCAAGCGCCGGCCATACAGGGCCTCGTCGTGCGGCGGCGGAAGCGTATGTTGGTCCGCCGCGGCAGCGACGGCTCCCAACAGCAGAAACACGAGCAGTTCGGGGATCATGAGCAAGACCTCGCTGGCAGTCGGACGGCAAACTGCCGTCCTCGGATGCTGGCTTGGAGAGAAGCCCGGCTGCATCGAATTTCTCGCACGCTGTTTAGTCCTTGATAATCGGCCTCAGGACGAGGTTCCGGAACATGACCTTGCCGTGATCGCCTTGCAGGTAGATCGGACCGGACGAGAATTCATCGGCAGTCAGGGCACCGCCCGTCACGCCCTGCACGGGCTGGTTTTCGATGATCGTCTGGCCGTTCAGTTTCACGGTCAGATGGCGGTCGCACAGCGTTATGTCCAGCGTCTGCCACTGGCCCGCCGGCTTCTCGGCCGCCACGGTGGGAGTAATCCGGCTGTACAGCCCGCCCATGTTGTGCGAATCGAGCGGCTTGCCGAAGCTGTCCGAGATCTGGACCTCGTAGATCCCGCGCAGGTACACGCCGCTGTTGCTGCCGGCCGGGACGTTGACTTCCAATTTCAGGTTGAAATCTGCGAACTTGGCGGTGGTCATGAGGTTCCCGTAGCTGACGCGCGGTTGACCCACCGGCTGTACCGGGTCGTTAACCAGCGTGCCATCGACGGCCTTAAAGCCGTTCTGCTGCGCAGGATTGGTGAGCGTCCAGCCCGTCAGGTCGCGGCCGTTGAACAGCTCGATGGGTTCGCCGTATCGCAGGCGGGACAAGTCCGGTGCCGGAGTGGGCGGCGGCAGGCGTTTGCCGAGGAATTCCTCGCCGCTTGCCCGCGGATTAGCAGGCAGCACCTTGCCCGCCAGTTGTCCGTCCTTGGCACGCACCTCCCAGCGAC
>ERZ795059.2351-NODE-2351-length-19723-cov-9.128788_pt1 | contig 19723 bp, 13 predicted proteins | sample MGYA00375143_ERZ795059 | MGnify/ENA primary metagenome ERZ795059 (study PRJEB30188, sample SAMN05720168) | activated sludge metagenome | isolation source: Anaerobic digester | place: USA | collected 2015-01-07 ... | reverse complement strand
CACCAGAGTAATAGCGGATAGATGCCAAGTCACTTTGAATCTGGGGGTCAATTTGCTGCCTAAGTTCGAAGTACCGGAGGGCGAAACCGAAATGACTTATCTGCGGCGCTTGTCTGAACGGGGTTTGGCTGAAAGATATGGTGAAAACCCGCCGGCCGAAGCGCTGGAGAGACTTGACTATGAGCTGGGCGTAGTGGAAGGCATGGGCTTTCCGGGTTACTTTTTGATCGTGCATGATTATGTTAAGTGGGCCAAAGATAACGGTGTGATCGTGGGTCCCGGACGCGGTTCCGCAGCCGGTTCCATCATCGCCTACGCGCTTAAAATTACCAACTTAGATCCCTTGAAATACGGTTTGCTGTTTGAGCGTTTTTTGAATCCTGACCGTATCAGCATGCCTGATGTGGACATGGATTTTGATGACGTGCGCCGCAAAGACGTGATTCAATATGTGACCGAGAAATATGGACAAGACAAGGTGGCCGGTATTATAACTTTTGGAACCATGGCCGCCCGGGCCGCGGTGCGCGACGTAGGCCGGGTTTTAGGCTGGTCGTTTCAAGAGGTTGATGTGGTGGCCAAGGTCATTCCTCCTCCGGTGCAAGGCAAGAATATCCCTATCGCCAAGTCGCGGGTTGAGAATCCGGAGCTGAAGGCGCTGGACCAGTCTGACCCCAGAGTCAGACAGCTTTTGGATCTGGCTTCCAGGCTGGAGGGTACGGCCCGGCATGCCAGCCAGCACGCCTGCGGCATCGTGATCGCTCCCAGTCCTTTGGATGAATATACATCTTTGCAAAAAGCGCAGGGCGGGGACGTGGAGCAAGTCATTCAATATTCTTTGCATCCTTGCGAAGCCGTAGGTTTGCTTAAGATGGATTTCTTGGGCTTATCCAACCTGACCATCATCCGTGATTGCTTGGAGATTGTGGAGGCTGTGCATGGCGTTAAAGTAAAATTGGATGATATACCGCTGGATGATGAGAGGACATTTGAGTTATTGGGTAAAGGCGAGACCACGGGTGTCTTTCAACTTGAATCCGACGGCATGAAGCGTTATATCCGCGAGCTTAGACCGTCTTGCATTGATGATATTATCGCTATAGTGGCTTTGTACCGCCCGGGCCCCATGCAATTCATCGAATCTTTCATTAACCGTAAACATGGCAAAGAAAAAATAGTCTACGCGCATCCTTTAACGGAAAATGCCCTGAAAAGCACTTACGGTATTCCTGTTTATCAAGAGCAAGTCATGCAAGTGTCCAAAGACATGGCCGGCTTTACGGGCGGCCAGGCTGATACTTTACGCAAGGCCATGGGTAAGAAGATTGCCAAACTCATGGCCGAGATGCGTGAAAAATTTATTGTCGGTTCCATGAAAAACGGCGTGGACAAAGCCACGGCTGAATCTGTTTTTGATGAGTTCGAAAAATTCGCGGCTTATGGTTTTAACAAATCACACGCGGCTTGCTATGCCATGATCGCTTATCAGACGGCTTATCTCAAAGCTTATTATCCCGAATGTTTCATGGCCGGTCTGCTTAACTCGGATTGTCTTAACATGGACCGCATCACCATCGAGGTGGAAGAGTGCCGGCGCATGGGCATGACCGTCCTGCCTCCGAGCATCAATGAATCATTTTCGGGTTTTTCAGTGAACAAAAATACTGTTCAACCATCCAAAGAAAGAGAAGCGGGTGCCAGAGGCACTATTCGTTTCGGTTTGTTGGCTATTAAAGGGCTGGGTCACGATGTGGTGGAAGTGATTATCAAAGAACGCAAGCAAAACGGCCAATACAAAGATCTGGCGGATTTTGTCACGCGTATTCAAGGCAAATACATCAATAAAAAATCCATGGAATCCTTGATCAGATCCGGAGCCTTGGATTGCTTTGGCGACCGGGGACAGCTGTTTTACAATGTGGAAAATATTCTGGATTATCACCGGCAAAAAGAACGCGAGCAAAGTTCGGGCCAGGTTAACCTGTTTGTTTTGGCGCCGGAAGTGGAAGCCGGGAATTTGGTGCTTAAACAAGCGCCTGTCGTCAGGTCTGAAGAGATTTTGCGCTGGGAAAAAGAATTGTTAGGCTTGTATGTCTCCGAACATCCGTTTAAAAATTTTGCCGCTCAATTGGGAGATTTTATCTTGCCTTTAAACAAGCTGTCGGAGTACAAAAAAGACAAGAAGGTCAGGGTGGGGGGCGTGGTTACCACCATTAAAAAGATATTGACCAAGAAAAATGAGCCCATGTTATTTTGCCGCTTGGAAGACGGAGTGTCCGACTGTGAGGTCGTGGTTTTTCCCAGGGTTTTGAACGACAACGCGGCTCTTTGGGTCTCTGACAGAGCTTTGATTATCAGCGGGCGCCCGTCGGAAGACGCGGGCAAAATGAAGATTCTGGCTGAAACGGCCTTTGAAATTAACGCGGACAACATTAGAGAGATCATCATGACCAGATCTTCCGGTGTTGATGAACAAGCGGTGCTGGCTTCCACGGAAGCGGCTTTGAGCGAACCCGAATCAGTGGTGGCTCTATATGTGGGCGCTACTTTGCCCGAATCAGCCATCAGGCGTTTGCGGGAAATATTTGATGCCAATCCGGGGCATCAAAAAGTTGAGTTTATTATTGATGATGTGGGCGGCAAGAGGCGGGTTAAGACAAATTCGTCCATTAATTTGACTCATCAGTTGATTCAGGAAATGGAAACCATCCTGGGTCCGAGAAGCGTGGTTTTTTAGGGTGTTAGTATTTTAAAAAAAGTGCTATACTATGCGGAGTATGGGTATAAAAATTACTCGCGGCCACACGGGGGGATTTCCTCAGCCTCCAACGCCTAAACTCTTCAGGAATATCGCGGTTACTTTTGTGTTGGTGACTTTGGGTGTCATCGGGGTGGCTCTGTGGACATCTTCGGTTAAGGCCAAGGTTATGGTTAAGGTTAAAAGAGAGCCTGTGGCCATTGATACGGTCATGGATATCTCTTCCTCGCCCATTTCCGGACAGATAAAAGGCCGGGTGGTCAGCGGTACTTTTACCGAAGCTAAGGAGTTTGTGGTATCCGTGGTCAGCACTACGGTGGCGGTTAATCCCAAACCGTCCAAGACTTCGGGTACGGTTAAAATAATCAATAAATACTCCAAGCCTCAGCCCTTGGTGGCCAAAACACGTTTGTTGACGGCTGACAACCGGCTTTACAGGATTACGGATTCGGTTAACGTGCCGGCCGGGAGTTCGGTGGAGGTAAAGGCTGAATCCGATGAGGTGGGAGATAAATACAAATTAAAAGCCGGAACCAGCTTCGCTATCCCGGGCTTATGGAAAGATCTTCAGACTTTGATTTATGCCGAAAGCGTGACCGATTTTAATCCTCCGGGCGGATCTAGCGGACCTCGTAAAATGGTGACGGCCGATTCTTTGGCCAAGGCGCATGAAGAGCTGTATGCCGCGGCCTTGGAAAAAGCCAAGCAGACTTTGATTGTGGAAGCCGGGGCGGATCCGGCCTGGGAATCTATTTTTTTGATCAACAATTATCAAAAACAAAGCAATGCGGCCACCGGACAGGAGATTGATTCTTTTTTAGCTCAAGTCAGAGTGGGGGTAACGGCGGTTTTCTTCCCCAGAGAGGATGTGGCGGCTTTAATCAGGAGCAGGTTAAGCGAAAAGATACCCGAGGGTTATGCTTTGGATAATTTTGATTTTTCCCGCGTTAGTTTTCGCTTGGAAAGCGCAGATGCGGACAAGGGTAGTGCCTTGCTGGCTGTTTCTGCCCAGGCCGAGAGCAAGCTGACCGATGCCAGCCCGGCTTTACGGAAAGACTTGATCGTTGGTCTGCCCGGCGATGAAGTGATCCGCAAATGGTCGGCTTTGGACGGGGTTGAAGAAGTGGACGTGATTCTGGAGCCAAGCTGGGTCCATCGTTTGCCTACCATGAAGGATAAAATAAATTTAGAGATTTATTGATAATTGACGCTTTAAAGCGTTTGGTTTATGCTGATTAAGTTCCGGACTCACCAACCGGATAAAGGCTGAAAATTTAATAAAAAAGAGCCCCGAAGTCATTCGGGGAACACGGGTGGAACCGCGGTCAATCGTTTGTTTCGAAAGATCGTCCCGACGAGTCGCAAAGAGGCTGGTCGGATTTTTTTAATTTTACATAATCCGCCTCCGGCCATCAGGGTTATGCCTGTGTCATCTCGACCACTTCGGCAAGGCTCAGTGCAGGCTCTGTGGAGAGATCCCTTGAGCTTATTAAACCAAAGCGATTTCTCGACTATCGCTCGAAATGACATGAGGGAGCGCCCCCTTCGACTACGCTCAGCATGGGAATGACGTAAATATTGGTTCTATAATTCGTAATTTTTAATTCGCCCCGACACTTCGGTCGGGATCCCGATCAATATATTCTTTATCGTTGTGTCGGGATAATTCGTAATTGATATCAGTATGTCAGACAATGTCGAAATAATGCGCCATAGTGCCGCGCATGTGATGGCCGCGGCCGTCAAACGGCTTTTTCCCGAGGCTAAGTTCGGGGTGGGGCCGGCTTTGGATTTTGGTTTTTATTATGATATTGACATTGGCCGGGCGGTCACACCTGAAGATTTGCAAAAAATTCAGCAGACCATGGACGCTTTGGTTAAAGAAAAATTGTCTTTTGAAAGATCTGAAATGACCTTGGATCAGGCTGTGGACTTATTTAAGTCCCTAAATCAAGACTATAAAGTTGAACTCTTAAACGACATTAGAACCAAGGGCACTACCAAGTTATCAGAGGACGAAGCCGGGGACATAGATCCTAATGCGCCGGAGAAGGTGAGTGTTTACAAGACCGGAGATTTTGTTGATTTGTGCCGCGGCCCGCATGTGGCCAGCACGGCCGATGTCGGTGCTTGTAAGATTTGGAAAACGGCCGGGGCTTTTTGGCGGGGCAAGGAAGGCAATCCGCAGTTACAAAGAATCTACGGACTATGTTTTACGACGCAAGATGAGTTAAAAGCTTATCAGCTCATGTTGGAGGAAGCGGAAAAACGAGATCATAAAAAATTAGGCCGGGAATTGGGTTTATTCTCTTTTTCCGATTTAGTGGGCAGCGGGCTCCCCTTGTGGAGTCCCAAGGGCACGGTTTTGCGGACCGTCTTAGATGACTTTGTGTGGCAGTTGCGCAGGGAAAAGGGGTACGCCAAGGTTGCCATCCCGCACATAACCAAAAAGGATTTATATGAAAAAAGCGGTCATTGGGCCAAGTTTAAAGACGAATTATTTAAGATTGTCACACGCGAGGGGCATGAATTCGCTTTAAAACCCATGAATTGCCCGCATCACACTCAAATTTTCGACTCGCAGATGCGCAGTTATCGCGATATGCCCCAGCGCTACGCCGAAACCACCATGGTTTATCGGGACGAGCAATCAGGTGAACTGGCTGGCTTATCGCGTGTCCGCTGTATTACCCAGGATGACGCGCACGTTTTTTGCCGCAAGAGTCAGATTGAACAAGAATGTTTTGCCATTTGGGATATAATTGATGTTTTTTATTCCACTTTTGGCTTTGATTTGTCAGTCAGGCTGTCAACTCATGATCCGGATAAGTTTGAGAAGTATTTGGGCACCAAAGAGGTTTGGAGCGAAGCCGAGTCGCAGTTGAGACAGATGATAGAAAAAAGGGGAGTCGCATACGAAGAAGGTGAGGGCGAAGCTGCCATGTATGGCCCCAAGATTGATTTTATGGGCTTGGATGCCATCGGGCGCAAGCATCAAGTGGCCACGGTTCAGCTGGATTTTAACATGCCGGAAAATTTTGACTTGACCTGTGTCAACGAAAAAGGCGAGAAGGAGCGGGTGGTTATGGTGCATTGCGCCATCATGGGTTCCATAGAGCGTTTCTTGTCCGTCTTGATTGAGCATTATGCCGGTGCTTTCCCGTTATGGCTGGCTCCCGTACAGATAGCAATTTTGCCGGTGGCGGACAGGCATTTGGATTCAGCCCGTCAACTGGCGGATCAACTGTCGGCTTTGAATATCAGGTGTGAGGTGGATGAGGCGGCGGAGAGCGTGGGCAAAAAGATCCGCAACGCTGAAAAGCAAAAAATGCCTTGCATGATAGTTTTTGGAGACAAAGAGGCCGGGGGAGAACTGACTGTTCGCTGGCGCGGGCAGGCGGATCAGCAAACTTTGACTGTGGATAACTTTACGCAAGAGTTGGTTAAAAAGATAAAAAGCAGGGAATAGAGGATAGATAAGAAAAATCCCCGCTAAACGGGGATTTTTCTTATCTGGCGGTTCTCTTTGTTCTGGCGGTGCGAGGTTTTTTGGGTGCTTTCGGTGTCTCTTTGGTATAAAGTGATATCAGTCTGGCTATAACCGGGTCTTTTTTCAGGCCGAGCTTACTCGCCTCTTGCGCTAATCGGTCTTGAGCCAAAGCCGTAGTTTTGTCTTTAAGCGGCAGTGCTTGGAGGTAATCCTCCAATAACATGCCAAAACGTTTGGCGTTTTTGGCGCCGGCTCGGCTGATTAGTTTTTCACGTTCGGATTGGGACAAAGCTTCGTTTTGCCGGCGCTTATCCCCTGCCAACAATTCGGCCATGGATCTTTCTATGACCCTGCCTTTGGTTTTTTGCTTGAATCGGCTTAGCGCTTCTTCTGGCTGGACGATTGTTTTGCGGGGTTGGGATGGCATTAAGTCAAACTGTCTCAGGCTTTGCCGTTGCTCTCTGGCTTTTTTGTTGTCCTCTGATTTGCTTATAAAATTTTTGACCACGGGCTGTATTTCCAGCATTTGAGCATCAATGGCCTTAATGGCTTTGTCTATCAGGGATTGTATTTTTTGGTCTTGAGCGTTTTGGGGCTTAAAAGCTTTGAGCAGTACATAAGCCGAAGCTTCGGGTGACGAGGCGTAGGCCGAATCGGCTCTGACTTTATTCATCAATTCAGGCAAAGCTTGGTAGTCAATGGAAGCTCCTTTTAAATCCGTCGCACCGGCCTCCTGCATCAGGCTTTCCAGTCTTTTGCTGATTGTCGGTCCCAAATTCCTCTCGGCTATGATAGGGGCTACTCTTTGCCAGGTATTTGAAGCTGATTCGCCCAAGTTAGCTTGAGCCCAGGGTACTGATAAAGTGGGTGCTTCAGCTGTCTCCGGATGCTTAATATGCTTAAGTTCCTTGGATTTGCGGGCTGTGGGAATTATCTTGGCGTATTGATCGGAATTTTTGGTTAGAAAATTTCCGCCTAATGCTTTCAAGCCTTTGGATTTGCCGCCCGTATGCATGGATGGGTCTTCTTTGTCTCCAATAACGCCGGCCTGATTCAAGACTTTGTTAAGTTCGTCGATTGATATCTGATAAGCCTCACCTTCTTTGTCATTGCCCTCGGCATAAGCCCGGTCACGGTTCATGGCTTTTTCGGCATACGTCTTGCTGTCAAAATTCAAAGCCAGACGATCTTCTTTTGACAAAAGTCCAAGCCTCTCGTTTATCAGTTGTTGTAGTTCGTTGTAAGCCAAGGGTAATTCTTTGACTGCTTTGGCTGTAGGGAGTTTTTCCGAGACCGCAGTATCCTCGAGCGCCACGACCATACTGGCTTTGGGCTGTCTTAAACTGCGTTTTTTTGGCGGTTCAAACTGCTCGGCCGGGGCGGTATCAGCGGCCAGTTGACCCGCGCTTTCGATAATGGTTTTGGTCTGTGCGTAAAGTTCTTCGTCATCCTCCACTGTGCGGGGTCTGGTCAGAGCTGATCTTTTAGTCTTTTTTGGTCTGGGTCTGCCCGAAATAGCTGCTTGCAAATCAAGGTATTCTTCTCTTTTTTCCGCGGAAGGCGGGGGAGGTGCCTGGGAAGAAATTGATGCTTCCTCTATGGGCTCCAGTTCTTCCAATTTTTCCGGCGCGCGTGACAGATTAGCTATCTTGTTTTCCAGTTCGGCGATTCTTAGATCATGATCTGCCAGCATTTTTTGATATTGCTCGTTTGATTTGGCGTCTTGTTTTGTTTCGGTCGGCTGGGCCAAGTCCTTAATGACATCTTGCCGAGCCTGTTTTATCAGTCTTAACTCTTGGCGTAGTTTTTTCATTTGCCGGCGCTCCCTTAAAACAGGTGCTTCAGGCGTTGTTTTTGTTTCTTTTTGAACGGCTGATCTTGCATCCAAATCTTGATTAATGGAAGCTAGTAGTTCATCAGCTTTTCCGGCCGGGTAACGGCCGGCTTTTAACTCTTCTTTGTCAGACAGATCTGCTTCAACCATCTGGTCAATGTCAGATAAAATAGCATCAGCTTTTTCTTTGGGGTATTTAGCCTCTTTATGTTTTTTTACATTTGATTGGTTATCCTCGACCATTCGATCGATATCTGTTAAAATTTCATCCGTTTTTATATTGGTTTCGACCATTCGATCGATATCAGCCAGCAATTGGTCGGCTTTTTCTTTGGGGTATCGGGGTCCGCTTTTGGTTATTTCAACTTTTTGGGTTTCAGCCGGTTCGGCCAAATCAACCATGGCTTGAGCTTCGGTTTTTATGGGCACGTCCGGTACTCTGAAAGTATCCTGGCCCAGATTGACCTTGGAATCCGTAATTTTTCTGTCCAGCACCACGCGCTCTCTTTGAACTTTGGCCAATTCGGCAATCAGCTGAACAACCGGTTTGTTGCCGGCCAGCGTACCCGCCCAGTCTTTGATTTTCTGCCAAGCACTCAGCTTCAGATGATTTTTTATTTCTTCGGCTGAATTGCCCATGGCTGTTTGTCCGGTGGCCGCCTGAATTTGTTCTTGCAGTTCTTGTTCTTTTTCCAGTAAGCGTGTGGCTTGAGATTCATAATCCGTAACCTGTTTTTCCATGGATTGTTTTTGTTGTCGTTCTCTCCATTTGACGAAATCATTAAAAGCTCCGGCCGAATCTTGTTTGGCTTGTGATGGGTTGTCTGAACTCATAAGTTCAGACAAGATTTTTTCCAGCTGTTCTCTTTGATCTGCGAATTCCCGGCCGCGTTCGGTCCGCAACGTTTTGGGAACGCGCAAGGTCTGGATCTTTTCTGTTCTGGCTTGATATTCGTAGAGTGCTTTTTGCAGGGTATGGCGCAATTGATTGAGGTCTTGTTCGTTGGGCTGGCGCTTGGGGTGGTGAAATTCTTTTAGAGCGTCCCAGACATCAACCAAAACATCCGGGTGCTGTAAAATATCTTGTTTACCCTTTAGCTTGGCCCTGATTTGACTCAATTGCTTTTCAGCTTCCGAAGCATCTTGTCCGGGTTGGGGACGCAGAGTTGGTCTTTTGGGGCGGGCTGTCCGGGCCGTGCGCAGGGTGCGCGGTTTTTCCGGAGAAGCGGATGGTTTTTTTTCAGTCTCTCGAGGTGAAGGCTTTTCCTTCATTATGTCTAATGATGGCATATAATTATATCTAATTATACACTAAAAAAACGCCTCGTGATATGACGGGCGTTTTTTTCTGTGGATTGTTTTTAGGCTTGAACGACTTTTTTAAACACTTCCGGGTGCTTGGCCGCCAATTGAGCCAGTATTTTTTTATCAAGAGTGATGTTTCTTTTCTTTAAGCCGTCCATCAGTTTACTGAAAGAAGTGCCCAAGGCGCGGGCCGCGGCATTGATTCTGACCTGTTGCAGACCGCGGTTGACGCGTTTCTTGAGTTTACGGCCGACATAAGCATTGACGCCGGCTTTATTGGCCGCTGTCTTGGCCAAAGTGATTTTGGACTTGCGTCCCCACATCATGCCCTTGGTGCGGGCCAATATGTTTTTTCGTCTTTTGATACGGTGAGTACCTCTTTTAACTCTCGGCATATTATTTCAGTGTAAATCTAAATTTAAATCAAAAATCTTTGATAATTAGTTATGCGGCAAAAGATCTTTGATGTTGCGGGTGTAGCTGGCGCTGACCTCGAGATCACGTCTTTTATTGCGTTTGGTGTTGCCGGATTCACGGCTGTTGAAATGATCCTGACCGGCCTTGCGCTTCAGCACTTTGCCGTTTTTGGTTATTCTGACCCTCTTGGCTACGGCCTTACAGGTCTTCATCTTGCTTTTCATAATATGGATAATTCCTAATTTTTAATGTTATAATTTATAATTTTAAATTGATTGGTTCAGCCTTTGCGCCCGACTATGGCCGACACATTTCCGCCTTGTCTTTTGGGAGGCTGTTCCGTAAACAGTTCATAAGTTTGGGTCAGCTGATTGATAAAGTCCTGTATTTTGGCCAGTGCCAGATCTCCATGCGCTTTTTCTCGGCCGCGGAGAATAATCTCGATTTTCAGCTTTTGGCCGTCTTCCAAAAAGTCTATGGCTTGTTTGATTCTGTTGTCCAAATCATGTTGCCCGATTTTGACCGACAGTCTGATGCCTTTTACTTCCACTTTTTTAGCATGCGCTTTTTGCTGTTTCAGCTCTTTCTCCTTTTGATACTTGAAAGCTCCAAAGTCCAACAGCTTGCAGACAGGAGGTTGTTCCTTGGGAGAAACTTCAACCAAGTCAAAGCCTCGTTCTTCGGCAATGCCAAGAGCTTGGCCGGTGGGCATGACCCCTAAAAACTCGCCCTGTTCATCAATCACTCTGACTTCGGGAACGCGTATTTGCTGGTTGTACTTGTATTGGGCGCCTTCCGGTTTGGGCGGCAGGCGTCTTCTACGAAAATGTATGCGCATCTAATTTAAATATCAATTATCAAATATTCAAATAAACAATTCAGGTGCCGCGACGCGGCTGATACCCAATTTGATATTTGAATTTTTTTTATTTTTTATTTTGGTCGGTTAGTGGTGGAGATGGGGGGAGTCGCACCCCCGTCCGACAACGAACCGCGCATCCTTCGTTCACAGGTTTAGCCGGCTCTGGTACACGGGAATCGCGACGAACCGGCGAGGACCGATTCCCGGCGGCATGAGCCTTGTCGTTTCGAATCACATGCCACGATTCGATTCCAAGCCCGAAAGAATGACGATCAGTTTATTTCAACGGGCGTGAAACAAGTGATCGCGGTGGTCGATTAAGCGAGCACCGGTTGTGCTACGGGCATGCTGAACGCGTTAGCGATAGCCGCCTTGGCACGTGATAAGACGTTGGCAATTGTCTTGTTTGACGTAGTTTAACGAGTTGCGTCGGCTCGGCCTGCAGAATACGGGGCAGCGCGCCGTCAAAGCTCGGCATCCCCATGCTCATGTAGCATGTAACATGTAGCATGTAGCATGTAGCAATTGTTGTTATGTGCTATATGCTGTGTGCTATATGCTATATGCTGTGTGCTATATGCTTTGTGCTACATGCTGTGTGCTATATGCTGTGTGAAAATCCGCTGATTTAGATATCCTCACCGCGCAAAAAGCGTTTGGTTTCGCGCTCCAGGTCGCGGTTTTTTATTTTTTGGCGCTTCTCAAAGCCTTTTTTGCCTCGAGCCAGCCAAAAATGGATTTTAATCAGTTGACCCCGAGTATATAGGGATATGGGCACCAGTGTCAAGCCTTTTTCGCCCAATTTTCCCGCAAGATAACGTATTTCTTTGGCGTTTAAGAGCAGTCCGCGGGTGCGTTCCGGGTCATAAGAGACCGAACTTGAGGCTTTGGAATATTTGGCTATGTTGGCCCCGATCAGCCATGGCTGGTTGTTTCTGATCACGATATGCGCCTGGTCTATTTTGGCGCCTCCTTGGCGGATGGATTTGACCTCTTGGCCAAGCAAAACAAGCCCGCCATCGAATTCTTCCAATGGTTCATAATTGAAATGCGCCTTGCGGTTGGTGGCCAAAGTGGGCATAGGGGATATCTTAGAGGTTTTTGGGATAATAGGGAAGCTGTGGGATGTTGTCGATTATGTTATAATCCATTCATTATTATTTGATGCAAAACATGGTGGTTGGTCAGTCATAAGAATTATGAGCATTACCCTCTTAAAAGGGACGTCTTCGGGCGCCGGGCAGACGCTTCCGACGGAGGCTGGAAATACTAAGCTTAAAGCCAAAAAAATAAAACCCAAGTGGGGCAAGAATTTGGTCAGCTGTGGAGTTTTTTTGATTGCCTTTTTAGCCATCTTGGTGGTTTTTTTGGGCGCGGCTTTGGCCAAAACCGGTTTAGTTGAAGTACCTTTGTTTTCTTACTTGTACCATGGTCCGCAACCCATCAGATTGGTTAAAGGCGAGGCTGTAACCTGGGATGAGTTCAGGATACGTTTGGCCGGTCGTATTTACGAACAACGTAATCGTCAAACCGATGTTTATACCATTCAGATCAGTGAAGCGGAGATTACGGGTCTGCTGACTTCTTCGGTGGAAGGGGCTTTAAGGAATACGGATTGGCAGCCCCTGGTTACCCAGATAGCCGTCAGCCCCTCCGGCATGGAAACTTTTTTGAAATTCAAATGGCGCGGTTATCTGAATTTTGATCTGCTGTTTGTTTTTGAGCCCAAGGTTGATGAGCAGGGAGATATCTATTTTGAGATTAAGAAAACCCGTTTTGGAGATTATCCTTTGCCCGCGTCTTGGGGCAGAACCATCGCCGGGTTTGTCTTGTCCAGAGATTTGGGTACTTGGGAATTGAAGATCGCGGGCGAAAAGGCCATTAAAGCCATTTCTTTATTGGAAAAAGGTATTAATTTGATTATTGATAAATAAAACACGCGCATGATCTTCGTTTATCGTTTGTTGCCGGCCGCCACCGCTCTCGCGGTAGGAATTTTATATTACGCGCAGTTTGAAAACTCTTTGTCTTATCCTTGGATCGCCGTGCTCGGAACCTTGGCGGTGATGATCGCCGCTTGGCTCATGTCGCGCACCAGGGTCAGCTTGGTGGATATGGTGGAAAAAATGCTGCCCACTTTTTTGTTGTTGGGTGTTTTGGTTTTTGGCATGCTGTTGAGCGAGGGTGAGTTGGCCAGGTGGGCGATTATCGTGCTGGCCGTATTGTCATCTTTTTTGTCTTTGGAGCTGTTGTTTTTATTATCCTTCACGCCTTCGCGCTATCCGGTTAACGGCTTGTCCCATGTCAATATCGCTTTGGTGCCGTTTATTTTGTGGTACACGGTCTCAACTTCCGTGGGTCTGATTGCTTTTTTGCATAGCTCCAAGTGGATTTACGTGGCCTTGGTAACCATCGTGTCTGTGATTTTATTCAGGACCACGGGTCATCCCGGGGCCACTAAAGAGCAGAATGTGGTCTGGATGTTTATCGGAGGAGCGGTTGGTTTGCATGTTGGCTTATTGAGCGTCATGTTGCCTCTGTCCATGGCCGTGCAAGGTGCCATGGCTTGCTTGATTTTTTGCGTCGTGTTACGCATGAGGCGTTATTTATATCATCCCATACCCAGTAAACAACAAGCTTGGATGGAGGGCTTGGCAGCCTTGGTGCTTATAATAACTTTAATTACAACTTCCAGGTGGTTATAAATTATGTCAATCAAAGAATTCGCGAAAAAAAATGTGTGGGCTCTGTCCGTGGCCGGGTTTTTTTTATGGCTGGCCGTAAGCGCGGTTTCGGGTGCCATATCGGGCATGGTGGTGGCTCAAAGGATGGTGCCGGATTTGGTTTCGCATCAAGCTTATTTTAAGATTCCCAATGCCAGCGGCACGGTGGCCGTGGATGAACCGGTGAGCATGCCCACCACTACGCAGATACGCTTGGTGCCTCTGCAAATGGAAGATTTTACTTTGCGCGCCATTCCGGAATCCATTTTTAACCGCCGCAGTCCGGTGGGTGTGGTGTACGCGCACAAAAAGACCGCGGTCAGCCAGAATTTTTTATCCGAAGATGAACAATTGGGCCGGGCCGTAGCTTTAACCTCTGACGGCTGGTTTGTGACCACGCGCCAGATTTTGGAAAACGCCAAGGCGGCTGATTTGTTGATTTGGCACGCGGGCCGGGCTTACCAAGTTGAAAGAGGTGTTCTGGACAGATCCACTAACACGGTTTTTTTAAAAACCAATGCCCGCGATTTATCGGTTACAGCCTTTGCGGATTACTGGTCCGGGCGTACGGGTTTGGCCGCTTGGCTTGAACCGTCAGCCGAGCAGTTCGCTCCCTCATCCATTATCGCCATTAGACACGTGTCGCATTCCGATCCCGTGTTAAGCGATAAGCCGGAGCGCCGGATCGTGGCCATGGGGGATTTGAAGCCGTTGGAACTGGGCAGTCCTTTGTGGGACGCCAAAGGCGCTTTGATCGGTTTGGTTGAATCATCGGTTGACGGGCGTTTGTTGATTGTGCCGGGCAGTTCACTGTCGTCATCTCTGCAAAGCGTGATGGCCGGAGGGGAAGTGGAGCGCGCTAATCTGGGAGTTTATTCCATAGATTTGGCCGTGGCTCGTCTGATCGGAGAACAGCCGGAAGATTTTCCAAGCCGGGGCGCCTGGCTGCGTGAAGATAAAAAACTGGGACGCGCGGTTATCAAGGACGGCGCGGCCGACAAAGCCGGATTAAAAACAGGCGACGTGATTCTTCAAGTAGATCGTGATATACTGGATGGGAGTTTGGACTTGAGCGATATTATTATGCAATATCGCCCGGGCTCGACCGTTAATCTGCGTGTGTGGCGCGCGGGCGAAGAATTGGAAGTGCCGGTAACTTTGGGCGCGCAAACCACCAGTGAACCTTTGCTGTAATTCAAATGCCTTCCATTAATATTTTGCATATTTACGGACGCGGCTGGAAAATTTTAACGGCCGCCACTTTTTTGGGTTTGGCCTTGGCTTTGATTTTTTCGGCTATTCAACCTTTAAAATTTTCCTCCATGGTGCGCCTGCTCATTACCCAAACCAATGCCACGGGGGTAGATCCTTACACGGCCATCAAATCTACGGAACGTATCGGACAAAATTTATCCGAGATTGTTTATACCAGCAGTTTTTTTAACGCGGTCATGCAACAGGAAGGTGTAGACTCATCGTATTTTTCGGCTGACGAAATTGATAAACGCCAAGAGTGGAAAGAAACCGTGGAGATCGGCGTGGTGCCGGGTACGGGCGTTTTGCAGGTCACAGTTTTTCATAAAGACAGAGCGCAGGCCACTTTATTGTCCATTGCCGTGGCCAAAGAGCTGGCCACTCAAGCGCCCAACTATTTCGGCTATTCGGTCCGCCTGCAGATAATCGATGACCCGTTGCCGTCCAGATTTTTCGCCAAACCTGATTTTGTCAGAAACGGGCTTTTAGGTGCCATTTTTGGCCTGCTGGTTGGGTCACTGTGGGTTTTGGCTAAGGTTAAGGAGCTCAGATAGAAAATCGTCGCTCGTCGCACGTCCTACGTCCCACGTATAAGAAAGGATCTTGACGCGGGACGATTGGGACTAGCGACGTAGGACGCAAAAAGGCTAATATTAGCCATTTTTTATTTTAAATAATCCGGCTAGTCAGAGGATTGACAAATTAGGCCTGAATAAGGTAAAGACTATTGACAAAAGTCTGGTTTTGTGTTATTTTATCGTGTTCTTTACTAACAGGTGTGCGTGCGGCTTTAAAGCCGTTCCGTGCTGAGTGGGAAGCTTTCCTCCTCTTCTCATAAGGCATGGAGCGACTTTAGGGCCGCACCGGTGTGGCCATTCTACTTGGACCACACTGGTGTGTGTCTGAGAACTTTGGATAATCAATCGAGGGATTTTACGCCCCACGCATGTGGTCGGCGGGACAGTAGTTCTGCCCCCGTGTGGGGCGAGGAGGATTTCGGATCATGAAGAAGGTTTCGAGCGTGTTTTGGGCGGTGGTTGCTTCGGCGGCCATCATGATCGTCAACCCCGGCCTCGCGCAAGCGCAGGTCCCCAACCAGCCCCAAGGAGGGCAGTGCGTGGCGGTCGATACGGCCGTCGCGACTCTGGCGTCGTTGTGTGCCATGCCGGCCTACGCCGGATGCCCGCGGTGCGCGCAAATGCGACCGTGCTTGGGCAATGGATGCGGTGGCCCTTCAGCTGTCACGCCCCCGGCGCCCACCTCGACCCCGGTCGACGGCTGGGCAACCGCCAGGCGTGAATGCAAGGGCGAGTCCGTGAGCGAGCCTGGCGAGTCGGACGGGGCATGCATGTGCAGCAACAAGCACTACAAGCCCGTGCCCGTTCGGCGTTCGTCCACGATCGTGGGCAGCACCCCGACCGGTGGCAAGCTCCGGAGGTTGACCGAGGTCTGGTTCTGCTTCCCGGTCGACAGGAACGAGGATGCGATCAAGCAGTTGACCGATCGCATGTCCGCCTTCGAAACCTGGAAGAAGGCCAACGAGGTGGAGATCGCGTCCATTCCGGATCTCCGGCGGCGCGTGGAGGAGCTCGAGAAGAACCTCCGCGCCACGTGGCAGTTGGCGCTCAATGCCAACACCACGACCGCTCGGCTGGAGCAGGACATCCTGGCGGTAGCCAGGGCCTTCGCTGATATGCAGACCGAGGTCCAGCGAGTGGCTCAAGCCTCAACCAAGCTCTCGCTCGGGTTGGGCTTCGGAATGCACTCTCGTGGCGATGCCGGATCGCTCTACCGCGGTTTGGCACAGGTCGGCTTCCAGGCCACCATCCCGGACACCAGGGTCATTCTCTGGGCCGACGCCACCTTCGGCTACGGCAGCGCGGACGGTGTCAACCTCGACGGCAGCAAAGGAGCGCTCTGGACCGCTGGCGGTGCGGGCGGCATCGGTACGTATCTCGACGACGCGGGCCACGTGCAAGGGCGTCTCGGGCTTCGCGGAGAGCAAGTCTTCGTCACCGAAGGCGACGGCGAGCACTTCCGCGGTTACGGTATCCTTGGAGTCGGCCAGCTCCGCTACGACATTCCGCGTTCGCCGGTGTTCATTGCCGGTGAGGTCGGAGTCGGCGGCGGCAAGGTCTCGTACTTCGGCGGTGAGTCGCCCATCTCCCGCGCTCACGGTGACAGCCCGGTGCAGGTGGAGGGCAACGCGGTCCTCGGCATCTCCACCAATCTCTTCTAGTCAAACGGCCGCGCGCAACGCGCTGGTCTTCCCTCGGTTCTCGAGGCAGTACACACTTGTACTGCCTCACCCGACACGAGTCTCCAATTTATTTGAAGATTCATGTCGCTGCATAACTTACGTTGTAGGTTGTGCAGATGCTCAATAGACAATTAAATTCATTTCACCAAAAGCCCCCCGTCATTCCCATGAAAATGGGAAACCACGAAGCTATTTGAACGGAGCAATTTTACTGGATCCCCGCCTACGCGAGGATGACAATATGATTTGGTGACATGATAAAGATTTTCCCCTCCTAATTTAAGGTGTTATGGCGGATAAAGAGGCTTCTAGCAACATTATTTTGAACAGGTCCGATATTATAAGTTCATGACATCTGGGACTAGGAGGGGAAAGGCAACGATCCCCATTGCGTCAACGTAGGGAAAATGCCCCGTGCGCTCATAGCGTTCGGCGGCGGAACACGTTTCGCCCTCACGGGGCAGAGGAGATTCTCATGAAGACGACGATGAAGAGTGCTTGGGTGGTTCTGGTTGCAACGGTGTTCGGCATGTTCGCGGTCGGCTGTACGATGGACGCGGAGGACTGGAACGACCAGCATCCCGTGGACTGCGAAGGTTGCGCGGGCACTGGCGGCACGGCAGGCATGGGTGGTTCGGGCGGCAACAACATGAGTTGTACCCCGGGTAACCAGGAATCGTGCAGCTGTGGAAACCTTCCGGGCAGCAAGACCTGTGGTTCGGATGGGGTTTGGGACGCTTGCGTCTGCAACGCGCCTTCGGGCACCTACTGCGCGGATTCGGATGGGGACGGCTACGGCAACCCCAACCAGTGCGTGCAGGCCGGTTCCCAGCCGGCGGGCTACAGCTCGAACGCGTCCGATTGCAACGACGCCTGCCCCACGTGTCACCCCGGTGGCACGGAGGTCTGCGGCAACGGGCTCGACGAGGACTGTGTGGGCGGCGACATCGCTTGCACGGGCACCGGAGGTACCGGCGGCAGCACGACGGATGCTTGCAACAACGCCTGCGGCGCGGGCACGCACTGTGAGAATGGACAGTGCGTGCCCGACAACACCGGCGGAACCGGAGGGTCCAGTGGCACCGGCGGTACGGCGGGTACGGGTGGCTCCAGCGGTGGCGGAACGGACTGCGGCAGCTTCGACTGCGGCAACGATCCGTGCACCGAGTGGGGGCCGCAGCACTGCGCATGCCTTCAGTGGAAGGCACCCAAGAAGGTCGTGGAGGTGCAGTTCAAGGTCAACTCCGAGAACTCGCATGCCACGCTCTTCGGCGGTATCGTGCGCGGCAACGCCGGGGACGACAACAAAGTTACCGAGAACGAGTGGTGCAGCTACTCGACGTTCCTGCCCAATGGCAACATCCAGGGGGCCGGAACCAAGACCGTGCAGTTGGTGATGCCGGTGGGAGACTTCGCGTTCTTCTGGAACGTGTGGGAGACCACGACCTCGAACACCAACAAGTACGCGTGCACCAACCACAACAACTCGGGCGATCAGTGGTTCGACAGCGACGAGTACGCCACCATCGCCGGCCACAAGGAGGATACTGTGCTCGAGCAATACGAGAACGGTACCAACAACGGCAACAACTGCTTCTCGCGCTCGGGAACGGACTACTAGTCCGAGACGCGACGAGGCCCCAACAGCCAACATCCCTCATACTTGAGCTCACGGGATGACGGCCAGAACTTTCTACCGGAAGGGTAACTCCCAACCGGGAAGCACCAGCTAGGCTGCTCAACCTAGACTGGTGCTTTTGCGTTTAGGTGACTGTTGTCTTAATCACAAGTTTTATCATAAATCGCCTTTTCGTCATCCTGAACTCCATCCTCTGTCATCCTGAACTCGTTTCAGGATCTCCGCCCTCAATCATGTCATTTCGAGCGATAGTCGAGAAATCGCTTAAGCCTAATAAGCTCAAGGGATCTCTCCACAGAGCCTGCACTGAGCTTGCCGAAGTGGTCGAGATGACAGTAAAGATAATGATTTAGGAAGCGAGATGCTGAAATGAATTCAGCATGACGGGTTGTGGTTCAGCGTGACGGAGCGAAGCGTGAGCAATAAGCTAGATTGCCACACTCGTCGGACTCGTTCGCAATGACATGATTGGGTAGGGGGTGAGGGTCCAAACCCTTGACAGAACCCCATTTTTTTGCCTAAATGGCTAGACAAATGGGTCAACGGCGCCAAAAGCGCCATTACAGCAGAGGAGGAACCATGAGGTCTTTCAATTTTTGGCTCTGTGTAGCCACGATGCTGACCGTTTCCGGTCTGGCGAGCGCGCAGACGCCGGGCGCTTCGGCTTCGGCCGCGCCTCCGGCTTCGGGCTTGGATAGCTGTGCTGCGGCCTGTTCCAACCAGTTCAACCAGTGTCTCTCTGGGACTGCACCCGATTTGAAGGCTGTCTGCGGACATCTGCCTGAATGTGCCAGCGTTACCACAACCGACTTCGGGCATTACAACAGCTGGTTCCAGGCTTGCCTGGACAGCCAGACCAAGAACTGCCCGCCCGTCTCGTGTGTACCGCCCGTGGTCACCCCGGCTCCGCCCGGAGGAACGGGGACGGGTACCACGACTCCGCCGGTTCGTCGCCAACCGCCTCGCGCGCTGAACTATCAGCAGCGATGTGAGCGGGAGCGCGGGTACTACGTCCGCACCGAAAGCGAAGACGATACGGGTGCTCGGGTAACCAAGGAAGAATGTCTCAAGATCGGCGATGCGTTCGCGCGCATCGCGGCCCTCGAAGAGGCGGTCAAGAACATCCAGTCACCCGAAGCGCTGACGCAGATCCGCGAGGAAATCAAGCAGATTCGCGAGAG
>ERZ795059.2350-NODE-2350-length-19724-cov-8.174030_pt1 | contig 19724 bp, 25 predicted proteins | sample MGYA00375143_ERZ795059 | MGnify/ENA primary metagenome ERZ795059 (study PRJEB30188, sample SAMN05720168) | activated sludge metagenome | isolation source: Anaerobic digester | place: USA | collected 2015-01-07 ... | reverse complement strand
GCGACAATCGTTGGCCTCGGTTTCAGCGCGTCAAGAATCGCCTTTAGGCACATGGGATCATTCTCCTCTCGGTTGATCGGCGCAGAGATCCGCCGGCGGCCGCTCCGCCCCCTCCGGCATGACGTGACACTTTTCGACGACGAACCAGCCCGCGCCGTCGATCCAGACCGTGAACAGGAGCCGATCGATATAGTCCTCCGATCCGTCCTCGTATACAATCGGCTTCAGTCGCAAATAGTCGACTAGCCATTCCTGGCCAACACATCGAAGCTTCGTTCCGACGGGAACTTCTCGTTCGTGCTTCGTCCCGCGAAGGATCCGAAACGGCTTAATGACTTCAACCGTGAACATCGTCCTTAATCCTTTTTGCAGAAAACGACCGTCAGGTAAGGCGGCCAGGACGAGGATGATCCGGAGCTAAACAGGGGGATGTCGACGACGTGCTTATGAAATTTCAGCGACCCGGCCGTCGTGTCGAAACATCCGGCCGCCGTGAGTCCGGTTTCGGTGCCCGTGTCCGTGTCCGGAGGGTCGACGTCATGAGTGTGGCTGCCCGCTCCCCCCGTCGCCCCATAGGTCGCCCCTCCCTGAGGAACCCGGCCATCGAGCGCCGAAAAACGCGTCCATCCGGCCGGACAGTCGCCGTCGAACATCGCGATCATGCCGGACAACATCGAAACGGGCTGCCACGAGCCCGATCCCGCGGCGTCCGATGTCAAGACCTTCCCCGCCGCCGGCGTTCCGCCGGTGATCTTCACCCCGGCGAATTCCGGCGTATCGGTTTTCGTCAGGCCCGAGATCACCTCTTTCTTGAGCGCTCGGTTGATACACCGCCACCCGCTCGAGATCTTGACAAAGGAGAGGACCATCCCCGCGGTCGTCGTAATGTTTTCCCCCTCCGGCAATATGAGCGCCGCCGAATGAACAATGGTCAGCGCCTCGCTGAAAACCAGCCGGATGATCGTCCCACTCTGCACGCCTGCTCCACCGACGGCAACCTGAGAAATGGCGGAGATCGTGGTCGTCCCGGTCACGTTGAACAGATTTCCCCCGCTGCCGAGCTCCAGCGTTGCGGCGGCGACGACGCTTGATCCCTGCTTCCACTGCTGGACGCCGTTTGCCGGGATCTGACCATCCCGGTCCAGCTTCTCAGATTGAAGCTTGTTCACGTGGTCCGCGGCCAACGTCGTTACCCCGGGCGTCTTCGTCGCCCAGGTATAGGCCGCAATCACGGCCAGCCCGGAACCGATCGCCCAGTCCCAAGGGCCTCCCGCCGCGGTCTGGATTAGAGCTTTGAAAAAATTCAATAATTCGACCATGAGACCTTCTCCCTAATCGGCTAGTTCGAGGGCGTATTTGGCATCTGAATTGGACAGCTTGATGTCCCGCACCAGGCCGCGGTGAACGAGCGTGATTCCGCCGCCCTCATATACCGCGCCGCCGTCATACACTGACCCGTCGTCATAGACCACGCCCCCGCCCGTGTACGGCGTAATCTGTTCCTGGACGCGGACCGTATCCCCCACTTCGATTGGCAAAGCATTTATCGGGGACGGCAAATCGAAATATTTCCGTCCCGTCTTTCGCGCCATCAGGTATATCGCCGCCATCGAAGCACAGATCGAATCCGACTGAAACAGATGGTTCGAGATCGACTTGGTCTTGATTCCGTATTTGGCGATGGAGTCTTCGTCTACCGCGGAGCCCGAATAGCTGCTGTCCATCGTCTGCTCGGTCCCGAGCGGCTGGGCGATGTTCTCGCCCTTGATGTGGATGTCGTTCCAAATCTCGCCCGCATCCTCGTATAGCCGGGCGCCCCCGATCTGCCACTCCTCCAGGGCGACGTCTTCCGCGCCGGCCGCCTTGACGGTCGGCTCCGGGACGAATACCGGCGTCCCGTCATATCGGAAATGGAACCGGTAGTTGAGACGCTCGCAAATTTTCCCGATGGCCGCCAGTCCCGACGACCCGGCCTCAAACCATACCCGCTCGAGGACGATCCCGGTCTCAACGTAGGACATCGCCGCCAGCGCGTCCGCCCGCTGGCTATATAGCCTCGCCCGGACCAGGATATCAGCCACAACGTGTTCCGGGACCTGCGCCGTGTGGTAATAGACGATGAGGTTGTCCGTCCCGGACGCCACCTTTCGGTTCGGATGGAACACTAGCTCGTTGTGCTCCGCGTCATAGAAATATCCGTCCGGATCTTCACCGTAGAAAATCATCTGGCCGTTTAAGGTGGCGAAATAAATTCCGGTGCAGGGTTCCGGCAGCGAATAATTCCGCGCATAGACGACGGCAGTGACGGGCTTGATCGATATCTGGTCGACGCGGAATTCCGTTCCGGTCGCCGCGTCAGTGATATCGAGCCGAAGGTCCAGATCTCCGGTTCTCGTCGCCGTGAAATAGAAAGACCCCTCGGTCCACGAGTCCGACTCGAGGTCGACCGCCTCTCCGTCCTGCCTGGCCGTGGCAATATACGCCCTCACGGCCAGGAGACCAGGTCCGGAGACCCTGCGATATTTGAACGCCACCTTATACGCCAAGCCGGCCGTGACCTCCAAGACGCCCGTATTGATGACGCTGTCCGTGTCGTAGACGCCCGCGTACGTGAGGATGATTTTCCCCCCTGCTCCTTTGCCGCCTTTTTTGATAGTCGAAGATCCGCGACCGGCTCCGCCGCCTCCTCCTCCGGGGGCGCTGCCGATATTACCGTCTCTGTCGATATTTCCACCCTTGCCGCCGTTTCCCCCGCCCGCCGGAGCGGTTCCTCCGGCCCCTCCGACCTCGGGCACAGTCGGGACCAGGCCGGCAGCGCCGTTCGCCGCCGTTCCCGCCGAGGAGCCCGCGCCGCCGCCGGCATTGAGTGCGTTCCCCGCCCCGTCCCCGCCTGAAAATTTAACGTCGCCAACGCCGGCCGAAGCCTGGCCCCCCTTGCCTAGTGCAAACCCTCCGTCATGATGCTGGCCGTGTTGGCCCCCTTTCGCCAGCACCGTTATCAAGCTCTTGAACCAGGTGTCACCCCCCGTGGTGTCCGAGTTCCCGCCGGCTCCAACTTCGACCGTGTACAATTCTCCTGGAGTGACGGCGATGTTGAGCTTCTTCGAATATGCCCCGCCGCCGCCGCCGTCACCCCCGGCGCCGGACGTTATTCCGCCGCGGCCGCCCCCTCCTCCTCCCCCCAAGCATTCCACGGTCACGGACGTTACCCCCGGCGGGCATTTCCATTGATATGTCCCCGGCGTTGAATATACCTTCGAGATCATACTGGTCCCAAAGAGGATCCGCATCGCGAATGCCGATCCGCCGCCGGTGTCGGCCACCGACGACAGCGCAGTCACGGCCGCCGCCCATCCGGCGACGTTGGCCGCCTCCCCCTCGCCGATCTCACAAGCGTCACCCTCCCCGTACCCCTCGGCTCCAAGCGTCTCAGTCGGACCCTCCGTGGATATGATTACCGAATCGCCCCAGTACGTCTCAGGGCTTCTCAGCCGGTAATCGACAAGGGCCTGCGACAAGTCCTTTCCCTTCAGCCGGACCCTATTCGGATCGGCGGAAAAATCAGGCGACTCCATCACGCCGATCATCCGCGTCCAATATGTTTCCACCCCGCCATAGATCCCGCCCGTGGAAAGGCGAACCCGCTTCCCGGTTGAAAATAAATCCTTATGCGCGGCCTCTGGATTCCGAGGGTGGAAGATTCCGCCTTCGTTGTTGACCGAGGCCTGCCAGGTGCCCGCCACGGGCTCCGGGCTCATCCGCGCCCCGCCGAGAGACATCCCCAGCGATTCGAGATAATTTTTCCCACCCAAATTGCAAACGTCGACCCAAGCCCCGTCGTGGAAGACCTCGAATTTTAACCGCGGCTCTTGGACCGCCCCCTTGAGCTGCTCCAACGTTACCGAGCCTAGGCTCTGCATCAAAACTCCCGGAGCTGAATTGTCGCCGAATACCGTTTCACTGGCCGATGAAGAGAGTCGGCGTTAAGGTTGGTCCGATAATCAGCGATGACGACGTTATACCAGGCGGCGCTGACCCACCCATTTTGAAATCGGAGAGCTGTGTTGTACGCATGGACCGATTCCAGGATCGCGAGCTGCGCATCCGTGAGGTTGTCCCAGGTCAGCGTCCAGGTGCGTTTGTTCTTGTATAGCGCGACCCGATATGACCCGTCGCTCATCCGGACCATAGAGATCGCCCTGCTGTTCGCGGTCGGTATCTCCGGCGGCTGTCCTACCGTCCAGCTGAGAGGAGGGAGCGTAGCCTCCGAGCCGACGGGTCCTAGTTTGATATCAGCCATGACTTATCCTCTCCGGTCCCACTGCTCCCGGACCGCCTCGGCCAACTGCTCCGCGCTCTCGTTGATCACGTCCCGATCCAGCCGGGCGGCATAGATCGTTTGATGGATCGTGATGTTCGGAGACATGATCACGGGCGCGGAAGCTCGGCCGCTCCCGGCGCCGGCAGCAAGACCGCGGCCGGCTCGATAATCGCTCATCGGGATGACCACCTCGGGTTCCAGCTCGGCGAGGTGGGCGATTTGCGGCGACCAGGCGATCCCGCCGACTCCATAGGCCGGCAGCCCCCGCCCGCTTCCAGCCGCGGCCCCGCCACCACCGCCGCCGCTCCCGGGAGTCATGTCGGACAGCCCCTGCCATGCGCTCGAGGCCGCCGCGGCGGCGTTGACCCAGGCATCCTCTGCGTCATATGCCCCGTCAACGATCAGCTGCGTCTCGTCGACGATGCCTCCTAGGGCTTCGCCCCAAGCCAGGCTTAAGCGATTTGCCGCGTCCGTCCATTTGTCGCCCGTGACGATCGCCCGATCCTTGACCGTGTCCGCTCCGTCTGATATTCCGATCAGGGCCAGGCCCCATTTCTCGCTCGTCGTATCGGCCGCCTTGGCCATGTCGTCGGTGATCGTCTTGGCCCCATCGCCCATCTCGTCGGTAATTCCAAGGGCGGCCCCGCCCATCGCCCGGTTGATCGTGTCCGCCGCTCCTTCCGCCGCTTCCGGGATCTCCGCCCCCAGGGCAATCGCGATAGCCTCCAAGATAACGGCGACGCGATTCAACCCCTCCTCCATCACCGTCCCGGGATCCGGAGGATTGTCATTGATGATCCCTAGGGCTTCGGCCTGATCGAGAAGGGACTGCGTGTTGGAGTCCACGGCGAGCCCGTACGTCTCCGCCTGATCATGGATCTCCTGGAGCGTCGGCCCCATAGCCCGGAGGGCATCGTCTGCCGAAAGCCCGGCCGCCTGAAGCTCCGCGTAGTAGTCCAGGGCATTATCCGAGACGGCCTGCAGCGATTCGGCCGTCAGCCAGCCCGAGTTTCCCAGGGCCTGGAGCACCTGGTTGTTGGCGTCGATGGCGTCAAACAGCTCCTGGTTGGCAGCCGTGACGCCGGTAATCTCGAACAGTTGCTGGAGCGCCGGATCAGCCGATTTTCCGAGCTCGGCATATTTCGCCTTCAGCGCCTCGAGCGGCTCCTGCATCTGCCGAACCGCATCACTCCAGGGAACCCCTGAAGCCAACATCGAATTGAAAGACGCGATCGCGAGGGCGCCGACACGCTCGAGGTCGTCGGATACCTCGTCGAACGGCAGCCCGATGAGGCCGTCTGTGAGCCCCCCGACCGCTTCGCTGGACGTGTCGATGGCCGCGATCATAGAGGAGAGCGAGTCGGGGATGGTCTCGAGCTGGGCCTGAACATACTCCGTCACGGACGGGATCTCGAGCCCTGAATCACGGACGGACTGGATGAAGCGGACCATGTCGGCCGAACCCTCTTGCCCAAGCTCTTGGGCCGCTCGGGCCAGACTCTCAAAAGCCTCGTCCAAGAGGACCGTGGTTTCACCCGCCGACAGCCCCCCGTTGATGTACTGCTGCAGGGCCTCTCCGGCCATACCCCAGTACTCCGTGATGTTCAGGATGTTGATGCCGGTATCTGAAATCAGCCGGTTCAGGTTTTCGATCGTGGCGAGAGAGATGGCTCCGCCGAATCCGATCGGCCCCTCATAGCTTCTCGGGCCGGGTTCCCTCTGTCGCCAGGAGTCATTGATGCGCTGGGCATCCGCGATAATGGCGTCAGCGGTCGCCTGGCTGACGTCTCCCAAAGACTCGAAGTCAGCGATAATGTGCTCGGCCAGAGAGCCGGCAGCCTCCTCCGTCCCTGAGAACGCATCCACGAGAGCGCCCAACATGCCACCGATCATGCCGCCGAATAACGATCCGATCGGCCCGGCAAATGCTCCGAACGCTGCCAGCGATTGGGAGATCATGTCTCCGATGGCCTGGCCGAACGAGGCGGTCATGCCGTGCACGATATCGAGGACGGCCTCGGAGGCGTCCTGAGTCCCGCTGGACACGCTCGTGATCGCGCCGGCGATATCCCTGGACAGATCCAGGCAGGCCTCCGCCCAGGCGTTAGATACCGCTTTCGCTCCCTTGGCCTGCTCGAGGACGAGCTTGTTCGAGTAATCGGCAAACATCCGCACGACCTCGGCGGCGTCCTCGAAGCCCGTTTTCAGCTCCTCCGTGCATTCGGTCATACGCGGAAGTTTGTCCTCGGAATGATCGAGCTCGAGCTTTCCCAGGCGCTCGAGCTGCTCCGCCATAGTCTTCTGCTGCGCGATGAGTTCGTTTCCGGGCTTCAGGAGTTTTTCCGTCGCCTCTTTCGCCCGATTTTTCGCGTCAGCCAGAGCTCGAATTTTCGTCGCCGAATATTCCACCGGCTTGATTGTCCCGGTGATCTGGGTCCGAAGATCTTTGATCTTTTTTCCGAGGGCTTCGATTTGCCCCGGCGTGGCCTCGGCCGACCCCCTCAGTTTCCGGAGCGCCTCCTCGGCATCACCCAACTCTTTGGTCAAGGTCGCTTTCGTCTTGAGCCCGAATTTCTCGAAGATCCAGGTCAGGTCTTCCGTGGCTTTGCCGGCGCCCTTGGTTATGCCGATGAACTCGGCGGCCGTGTAGATCCAGTTGACGATAGTGTCGCGGTTCTTGTTCAGAAGGTCATCGGTCGCCTTGGTCTTAGCCTTGAACTCCTCCCACGCCGCGCTGCCCTTTTGCAACGCCCGCCACATCTCTTCCTGCGACGGCCTGAGGACGTTCAGAGTGCCAGAGAAATCCTTGATTTCGGCAATGCATTCCCGGGCTCGATCCTTAAACGCGGCCGTCTGGCCGGTCAGGAGCTCGAGGAGGGACGTCGCCCCCTTCATTGCCCCCTGTAATATGCCTGTTCCGAGGATCGCCTCCCCGAACGTCTGCTTGATATTCTTCCACTCGATATCGAGCTTTTTTGTTTGCCCGATAAACGTCTCGGTGCCAGCTACTGCCTGCTGATAGGCTGTCTCCAGCTCTCTCAGCAGGATCGCATGTTTTTCTTCTTCGGTTTTCGCGTTCTTGATCGCGGGGATCAGCTGGCCGAGGGCGCGATAATTCCCGGCCATGCCACGAGCGACGGCTTCCGCCGCTGTCTGCAGGTCCATGTCGAATACATAGGCCAAGCCGAGGGCTCCGCGGGTTGCCGCCTTCAGCCCCTGTTCATCAAGGTCTGTCATCCTCATGAGCAGGGCCTGGACACGCAGAATCTCGTCATCCTCGGCCAGGCCGAGGGCTTCAAGCTGGTCCGCGTACGCCTCGAGTCGGACCGGCATCCCGGAGATAGCCCGACCCGAGAGCTCGAATGCGACGTTCAGGTTTCGCTGCGCCTGTTCATATTTTGCGGCCTCACCGATAGAGTCCCGCATGAAATCGACGACGGCCCGGCCCGCCCGCTGAAACAACCCGGCCGCGATCACGCCGGCGGCGATCTGGGCCACCAGGGACTGTTGCCCCTTCTCCGCAGAGTCTGTTTCTTTGGTTAGGCCCGCGAGTTCGCCCTTAAGATCCCGGGTGGTATCCTGGAGTTCTCTCTCCTGTTCGCTTGTCCGCTGTCCCTGTTCCCGGAACGCCTGCAGGGAAGATTCGGCGGGGCGAAGCTTGGCCTCTAGCTCGGATTTCAGGGACACGCCCAAGGCCTTCGCCTGATCGGCCATGTCCTTAATGGCGACGCCGGCCTTGTCGACCTCCGAACCGAGAGTGTTGGCCCGGGCCTGGGTAGCAGCCAGGCCCTTCTCGACGTCTTGAAGGGCCTGGTCCGAGCCGTGCTTCTGAACAAAAATATCAATGTTTGCGGTTGACATCTCTCTTTGCCTCGGCCTTGCGTCTCGCGACCCTCACGAGCGCCGAATAGATCAAGCTCGCCTTCCGAACAAAGAGCTCTTTTTCGCCGATGGGAAACGCGATCTCATCGACCAGCCCAGAAATCAGCCCCGCCTCGAGTGTGAACGCCGTGACGTGCTCTAGGGTCCATTCCCACGCCGCCACATCGTGTTCTCCCAGGGGCGGAGGGTTTTGGCATAGGGCTTCCCCTTCGCCTATCTCCGTCCAGTCCGTGGACCCGTTGTAGTCCTCGTACCAGAGGAGATAGGCTCTCAGTTTTTTAAGTAGTTCTCCGGGTTGTTCGCGAAATCGATGATCCCGCCAAACAGCCATCGCGGAGATTTTTTCTTTTTGTCCTTGACCGGCTTATCGCCGCCAAGTTCGATTGACTCATCTCCGTCTTCATCCGGCTTGTCTTCAGCGCCCGCCGCCTCGAGGTCGAGATCCTCCCACAACAGCGCATTCAGGAATTGGCTCTTATTGTCGTCGTTGCACGCGATCGGCACCTCGCTGCCTGGAAGGCAGAGGTCCCAGTCCTCCACGAGCTGAGCCGCCAGAGCCGCCTGGCGGTCGAACATCTCGTAGAGCGTTTCGTCGGACAAGAGCACGCTGCGGCCGTTTGCCTTCCCATAAACGATTTGTGCGAGGTCCCGTTTGTAGACGGGCTTGATTTTCAACTTGATGACCGGAGGGGAGAGCAGCTTTGTCCGGAGATGGAACTCCGTCCATGTTGCCGCGCTCGGGAATCGTAATTTGGACATACATATCTCCTTCCGCGCCCCGCCCAGGGGCGCTCGTCATGGCCGCTTACGTCAGGTAATCCGTCGCCCGCGTGTTCACCCATTCAAGGTAAGGGCGACAATCGTCCATGCCCGTCGGGTTGGTGCCCGCCGCCTCAATTGCCAGGTCGAGCGTCACCGGAATCGTGTCGTCCAGGGGTGCGCTGTAATTGATGATCCTCGCCTGGGGGAAGACGAATCTGAGCTCGAAATGATAGGTGGTTTCGATAACCGCTCCGAGGAAAGAAATGCTCAGTTTTTGAAGCGTTTCGCCCGTGAACTTTGAAAAAAACGCTTGGTTCGTAGCGTTGGCCCGGGCAAATTCAAGCTTCAGTGTTCCCGTGGGATGGGGCCCGTCCAGGGGCTCGATGATTGTCGGGGATCCCCCGACGATCTTTGCGTCCGAAGACCGCTCGAGGTCGCCGGAGATGTTCGCCAGCTCGAGCGCCGTCTCCGTGGCCAGATCTCCCCCCGCCTGATCATTCATTTTCACCGAGATCTGCTTGAAGGAAATCCGATTCTTCCGGTCCGCGTAGGTCAGCGCATCGACCTGGGTAGCCTGGTTGACGAGGCTGTTGTCGATGAGGTTATTCCCGCGGAGGCCGATGCTGCCCTTGAGCAGCCCTTCCTCGACGCTGAAGCTGAACTTGTACGGTTTGGCGGACGGAACTTCCAAGATCTTTCCCGGCCGTTCGACGACGAAGGTTGAAAAATGACCCGAGTTCGAGTCCGCCCACTTGATGGTGTGCTTATAGGCCGACGTGGTGCCCTGCTTCGTCGGCGTGCCAGCCGTGCCGAACAGCTGGGCCAACAAGGTGCCGATCGCGCCGGGGTTATAGCGCATGGTGAAGGACGGCGAAAAATCGACCGGCTCCACCGCCCCCAGATCTCCGGTCTCGACGAACGGGGTGTCGAGCTCTTTGGCCGGGAGGTAGGGCTGTTTACGCTCGGGCCCTCCGTCGCTCTCGAGGAGCAGGCCGTCGCTCGCTCCGACTGCGACGGCGGTTCCCCACGTCGCTCCCTTCTTGGCTCCCGCGGCCATCAGCCGCTTCAGGGGAATGTTCGGCGTCGTCATAATTTACCTCCGTTTTCGCGGGGCATTTTCCTGGCCGCCGCGTTCGCTTCTGTCCGGGGAGCGTCCTCATCCAGGAACTGGGCCGCTCCCGTCCTGACCCATTCCTCCACTACCGCCGGCGGAAAATCCGCGACGCTGTACACCTCCCCTGTTCTCAGGGAGGGCCCTCTCCGCGGAATTCCATTCAACCCCAGCCATTTGAATTTCTTTTTCACTTCGACCTCCTAAAAGTCCCGCAGGTAATTCGCACTGAATACCAGTCGGGAAACTAAATACTCGCCCTTGAACCGGTGAACCGTCGCCTCTCCCTCCAGCCTGAGCAGGGGGTCGCATGACAACCCGCTGATAGAAGACGCGCTGATGAGATCCGCCTCGATCGTCTCTCTGTCGCTGAGCGCCGATTTCCACGCCGCCCGCGGATTCCTGAGCGTCTTGTAGGCGATGTAGATATCGATGGCCTCAATAGGATTCCCGACGCCGCCGAGGTGGTAATCGTTCCTCATGAGCCGGGTCTCGATGCGGAAAGCTTTGTCGATGATCGAGGAGGGGACCGCATCAAAGCTGAAGGCCTCATCTGTCGGCGTGTATCCGAGCGCCACTAGCCGCGCTTCGATGGCCCCGATGATGTCCCCGATTGCGCTCATTGCCGTTTCCGCCATTTCTCCCAGGCCCTCGCAAGATCCGGGACGGCTTTCACTAGAAACGGCCCTGTCCGGCCGCAAATGTCCGAAAACTCTTCATGGGGCAGTATCAGGACTATGGAATTCAGGTCTCCTCCGAAATCGTCTTCCGGCGAGTATCTCGTGCGGATCCGTGCCGCGCATAGCTCGAACGCCTCGTGCAGCAGGACCGAGACGACCTTGCCCCAGTCGTCGTATTCGGCGCCAACCTTGATTCGGGCGATCTGGCCGGTCTCCGGGATGAGATAGAATTCCCCTCCCGTGCCTTCACGGAGAACAACCTGGACCGACTCAGCCCCGAGCTCATAGACGCCGACAATCTGCTGCCGCATGTTTACCGGAGGAAGGTCGGCTGTGAGAACGCGACCTTCTTTTCCTCGTCATCGATCGTTCCGCTTTCGTCCTCGTCGTATTTCACGATCAGGCTGGCCAGGGCGTCTTTGTACTTGGCCTCGTGCTTCTGGTATCGAGACCACCAGATGTCATCCGGCGCTTTGGCAAAATCGAAACAGACCAGCTCGAACGTCTTGACGATGACGAGCTCTCTGACTTGGGCGCCGTCGATTAGCATCGTCGGCCGTCGGCCTTTGTTCTTGATGTCCCGCTTGACCAGGCGGAAGGCCTCCTGGATCTGGACGTCGAAATTGCTCTGCGTGGACCAGATCTCCGAGGCCAGCAGCGGGGCATAGGCTTTCAGGTCCGTGTCGACGACGTTCGGCCGGAGGGCGTTGAGAACGACGTCGAAAAAGAAAACCGCTTTGCACGGGCCGCCGGCCAGCACATAGGTGACCTCGAGGATAGCGTTCTCCTGAAGATCCTCGGTATGAGTCGAAGCCAGGGTGTAGGACATCGTCCCGCTGCCGGCGGCGATCGCCATGTCTTCGTCGGTCACGACCTCGGACCCGCTCGAGTCTTTAACCGTGAGTTTGGCCGAGGAGGGGACCGCCTGGGTCCCCCCCTCGTACACTTTGATTTCGATGGGAAACGCCGATCCCTTGACGGCCTGATCGTCGGTGAGGATCTCGGTCCTGGCCATCGAGATTATTTCCCGCCGGAGAGCCGACTACGGGTCCGCTGGTCGTGTTCGCGGTCCTTACGGCTGGCGAATGACCGCGGGAGCTCCGGCTGGTTGTCTTTGGCTTTGACCTCGGGGGCGGGCTCCGCGGCCGGCGCCTGGGGCGCCGGCCCTTCGATGGTGCAACCCATCGCCTGGAGCTTCCGGACGGCCTCGGGATCCGTGGTCGATCCCATCCCGCCATAAAAATCAACGCCCCCCAAAAATCCCCTGTATCCGGGATCCGGGTGTCTCAGAATGACGACGTTTCGCATTTTTGACGCTTCCTTTCCCGCCCGAATTAAATCTCGGGCGTGGTGACGAGGACCTCGTACGTGATCGAGTCCGCGTCGGCGTGGGTGGATTTGTACCGGACGTATTTCTTCGCCGCCCGGAACGGCTGCTCGAAAATCCCGGCCGCGGTGATGGCCGGGAAGGTGGCAACCGTCGCATACGTGGAATCGTCGTCGCTCTCCTGGATCTCCACGACGATGCTCGGCGTGGCGGCGACGGCGGTCACCCGGACCACCGCCTTGACCAGGCTCGTCGGCCCGATCGCCTTGCCGACGCCCTCGATGGACGCCGTCCCAGCGGCTAGGGCCCTGAGGATGAGCTCCTCGTCCTTGATGATGGTGCTTTGTTCGTGGCTCATGATGTGTCCTTTCCCGGGATTAAACGATCCCGGCCGTTTTCTTCACGCCCACGAGCCGGGCCGCGCAGCGGGGGTGGAACATGGCCATGCCGATCAGCCATTCCAGCCGGTAACGGTAGACGGGCTTGGAGTCGATTTCGCCCAGGTCGACGCCCTCGGGGGCGCCGTTCTGTAGACCGCACACGGCCGAGTCGATCCCGAACTTGAACGCATAGGCCGAAGCGCAGATGCCCGAGTCGGTTCCGCAGGTCTCGTCGAAGTCGAGGATGACGTTGCCATTGTTGTCTTTGTCCACGATGCCGATGGGGATCCCGTTGAACAGGCGCACCCGGTCGCCCCATTGGCTGCGGTCGACGGTGATGATGTTGGAGCCCTCGTAGAGGTTGTCCACCTGGCGATCGAACGCCTTTCCCCAGACGAGCAGGTCCGGCTTCTCGTCCAGAGCATCGATCAGCTGCAGGAGGTGGTTTTTCTTGAGGGTCGCGCCGGCGGTTCCGGACCCGTCGGCGTAGATGACCTGGTTTCCGGTTAGCCGCTTGTTGATCCCGTCGAACCCCTCGGGGTCGGCCGCTTCGTCGCCGTCGAAAAACTCCTTGGTGAAACGAAGCGCCTGGGTCTTGGCCTGCATCCGGATGTCGGCCGTCCGGCGGCCGGGGCCGTACATTTTGACTAAGGCCTTGTCCGTGTCCATGTCACCACCCATGATTTTGATTTTCTCGGTCTTGGGCAGGAGGACGCCGACGCTCTCGGAGTAGGCCTTGTTATCCCGCGGAATCCGATCCCGGGGAGGGTGTGCTCCTGGTTGTAAGCCAGGGCGTTTCCGACGATGTCCTTGAAGGGAAGGGCATCCATGATGACGGATGTCCGTGCGAAGATTTCAATGATTCCACTCAGGATGGGGTCCTGGGTACCCTTGGCGTATTCGATCAGAGTATGGGGCACGTTGCCTTTCCTTTCGGGATTCGAGTGTTATTTCTTCCTCATGGAAGCTTCGAATCCCCTTGTGATGCGGGCTTCGGGACTCTCGCTCTCCAGGTTGGGGTTGAAGAGCTTGTCCTTGAGTTTCGGAGGAGGGGCTCCAGGCGGAGGCATAGGCGTTCTGTCGTCGGCGGCCGTGAACAGATAGGGCTTGCTCTTCTTGAGCGCCTCGATCGCCTCGGCCGCGCCGGTCACGACGAAGTTCTCGTCGGCCTTGACCGCGCTGCGGTCGGCCAGGGCGACGTCGTCACTGTTGATGATTCCGGCCTTGAGGGCCTCGGTCTTCAACTCGTTGACGATGGCCCGTTCGGAGAACCGCTTTGCCAGCTCTACCTTTTCGCCCTTCTCCTTCTCCGCGAGGTCCTTGAATTTGCCCTGGTCCTCGAGAGCTTTTTTCTCGTCGTCCTGTCGCTTCTTTTCCAGGGCTTCGAGCTTCTCGCGGTAGGTTTTCGCCTCCGCGTTCGCGGACCGCTTTGTTTTAAGCAATTCCGCGATCGCGTCTGGATCTTTCATCAGCTCGGCGATTTTGGGATCGATTCCGTAGCCCTGCTTGGGCTCGGTGGTCCCGGCGGTCGGTGATCCCGTCTTGGGATCGGGTTCGTTCGGCATCATGCCCTCCGTAGATTCCCGGGGGCAGCTGTGAGACAATAAAAAAGGCCCGTTAACGATCGGTCGCCTCGCTCGCTCACTACTGCCTCCGGTCGGGGCTGGGGGGCCGCTGCAACGGCCCCTCTTTCCCGTTTATCTGATCCGCTGTCTAGCGGTTATCAGTCGATCCTTGGGTCTCCCCTCAGAGGAGATCCGCGAACAATTTCCAAGATCCTGTCGTCATAGTGTCGCTTGACCGCCAGCTGGAGCTGCGCATCTGTGATGCCCATGAACTCCCGCTTTGGGATGCCAGCATGCTTTTCGGTTTTGCTCGTTCCTTCGTTTTGATAGGCGGCCAAAACTTCGGCGCTGATCTTCCCGCCTGGCTCGGCATTAGGCTCGACGTAGACCCGGCCATGATTCGGAGAGACGACATTCGTTTTGATCGCGTCGAGCATCGTCCCAGATACCCGCAGGTCCGGTTTCATGGTGCCTTTCTTTTTTGCGTAGGACTCCGAATACGGATTGAAATTATGGCTCTTGTAGTCCTTGCCGGCCGCCGTCCGCTCCAGGATTCGGGCATGGACGTCCGACAAGATTCCCTCCATCGGTTCGGGAGAATTGAGCAGCTCTCGGACTTCGCGCAGACAGCCGATCGTCTCGTTGAACCCGGCGACCCGGACAGATTTTTGCATCCGCGCTATACCTCCGCCATCAGCCGGCGCAAATACGCGATGGCTGTCTCATATGTCATCAGGTGAACCTCTTTGGGGAGAGTCCCGCGTCCCGCCTTATGCCAGGCATCGATTATTTCTCGGAGACTCGTTTCCTTCGGCCCTAATTCGATCACCTTCCTGATGTTCGGATCTTCTCCACGGAGCTGTTCTTGTCCGAATAAGGGCTCGGGGATTTCGATGCCCGCCGGAACCATGAGACAGTGGCAATCGTCCTCACAGTACCTGCCGGCGGAGCCCGGGAGGCCATATTCCGAGTCCTTCCATTCGTCGATGGTCATAGGCTCCTGTTCGCTTGCCTCAATGCATTTCGGACAGGGATTGGAACTGAGAATCGCGTTCCTGTAGCGCATCTCGCCGGCGGTCATTTGCGCTTCAGCTCCTCGATGTACGCTTGGGTGTGAACCCGGTTGACCAGGCCGGCCACTTCCCGCTTGATGGCCTTCCGAAGCGCCTCCCGCTCCAAGGCCCAACGGCTGGTGGGATTCGTCCGCATTTCCCGAAGCGCCGCTTTCGAGAGCCCGGCGATTTGGTTCTCAACGATGAAAACCTTCATCCGATCGACCCATTGATCGAGGACAAGGCCCGCCTTCGCACGAAATAGGCCCAGGGCGGCGTTCGCTTTCATTGCCCGACCCCCTTCACCAGCTTGGCCAGCCGAACGCCCAGGGCGGCCGATTCCTTGAGTTCTGGGGCGATGTCGTCCAGGATCGCGGCCACGAGCTCGCGGACGTAGATGTCTCCGTCTTTTCCTAGGAGCCGCTCCTCGTCGAGAAGCAGCACCCGGAGCCCCGCCTTCTCCGCGGCGGAGATCTCGAGCTCCTGCGTCCGCCGTACGTTCCCACGAATGGTCATTCCTCGTCCTCGCTATCCTCGTTGTCTTCGTTGCGGCCGAATCCTCTGCGCCCCCTCGCCCTCTTTTTGCCGTCCTCGTCCTGGTTGGCCATGATGAAATTCAAGGCCTCGTCCAGCGTCGGGTGCTGCTGGCGGAGTTTGGCCAGTTTTTCGAGGTTCTTGATAATCGTCTGCTCCGCCTCCGTATCGTCCTCCACGTCAGGGTTGAAATGCCGATAGAAGGCGCCCAACGAGATGATCCCCGCCCTGAGCTCTTCTCTCTTCTGCCTCAGGTCGGCGGCCGGTTCCTCGGGGTATTCGATCTCTCCGAACGTGATGCCGAATTCCGCATCTTCCGGCAGCTTGTCAGGGAGGTGGGCGTTGTTTACGATTCTGGTGATGTCGAACAGATCCTTCTCAGCATCCAGGTAGGTCGGGAGCTGCTCCTCCCGGGCCTCGAGCAGCGCCCTGTTTTTAATTTTCAGTGCCCGCCCCGACAGCTCAGATACCGATACCGTCCACTGGTCAGCCGAGATCCCGTAGTTGTTGATGATCGAATTGATCTGGAAGACCAGTGCGTCTTGGAGCTGCTTAAGGTTCGCCTGGATGTCCAGGACTCCAACCTCGGCATGGTCGCCTCGCACGACGAGAGCGGTAGAGATATCCATCACCTGGTCGGAAGGCACGTCGCCCTCCGTTCTGATGTAGATCTGTTTGAAGCTGGCGGCCTTGAAGTAATAGTCGAACATCGACATTTTCACGCCGATCAGGATGGTGGAATTGTAAAGGTCGTTTCCGGTGTCCTGATCCCAGAACGACCCGTCCGGGTCATTCCGATGGATGACGACGAACGGCATCACCGGCTGGCCCTCGGCATCCCGGTAGGGGTAATTCTCCGGCGTATAGATGGGCTGTCGTTCGACAAAATTCTTATCGAGGATGCTGTGAGTGCCCTGGTCGTCCCAGTAATAATATCGGGGCTCTGTCTCCCCGGGAGTGTTGGCCAGATCAACCCTATACACGATCGCCCGGGCACGGGTCGGATCATCCTCGTCCTGGACAACGGTCACGAGGTTCGGCGTCAGTACGTCATAGACGATCTTTCCCCCGCGAACCGTCACAAAAATCATGGTCTCGTTCTCAAGATTGGTGTATCGGTTCGCCTTTTTCATTTTCTGGCCGATCTTCGTTTCGGCCAGGATCTGCGTATACCGATCGGACTCAATCTCTTCGCCGGCGGCCGAAAAGAGCCCCCTCTGCGCGGGCGCCTTGTAGACCATCGAGATCTCATTTACCACCCGCTTGAGAATGTTCTGGCTAGGATTCACGTGATAGCGGAGCCGACGGTAGTTGTCGGGGTGGTATTCTTTTTTCATCGCCGCGAGGATGAGGTCCTCGTAGTCGTCCTTGTACAGATTTAGCTTGTTCAGGGCTGCCGCTTGGCGTTCCTGGTCGGCGTTCCATTTCGCTTCGAGGAGCGACCGCTTCACCATCGCGGCGCCGGTGGATCTGAATAGCATCAGGCAACCCCCACGACGTCTTTCTTCACGGGAAAGCAAACAAGGAAAAAATACCTGAGGGCGTCGATCCAATGATCCGAGACGCCGTCCTTGAGCGGTATCTCCGAGGCGATGTCACCCTTGGGATCCGGGTAGCGGTACATCTCGAGAGCAGAGATCAACCGGCTGCATTTCGGGGAGATGTGAAGCTTTCCATTCCGGAGCCATTTCCGGATCTGGTTGACCCCGTCCTGAATGACGCCGGGGTAGTTTTTTCGGTAACGAACGGCCGTGTAGCCGTACCTGACCCGGAGCTCTTGGACGCTGGATGTCCCCACGGCCTCGTTCCGGGAGTCGCCGGCGGGGTCGCAGGCAATAATGGGCTTGGCCTCTGGGACCATCTTGTCGGCCCGCTCCGCGACCTTCAGGATCGGAGTCTCCCGGGCCTCGAGCTCGTCGAAAACCCAAACGTTCTCTTTGTCGTCGACGTTGATAAACAGCGTCACCAAGGGAGCGGACCAACCAAAATCCATCCCCCGCCAGTACGTCATCGAGGACGAATAGGGGAACGGTTTTTCCGTGACGTGTACGGGATTCTTCCGATCAAAATCCGCGAACACCCGGCCCCCGAAAGTTTCGAAGGACGCCTCGAATTCCTGCCGATAGACCCGGGGATCCATATCCCGGCGGGCTCGCTCGAGCTCCTCGGCCGGAATCGTGCCGGCCTCCGCCGTGATGACATGGTAGGATTTCCACTCCTCCGGATCCTCGATCTCGTTCTGGTATAGGGAATGGAAATAGTTGTAGCCCTTGGGGGTTCCGATCAACATCGCCCGGGCGTGATGGTCGGCCAGCGCCGGCCGGAGGACCTCCTCCCAGGTGGCCCGGGCATCGTTCATACTCTCGATCTCGTCGCCGACCAGCCCCCCGAGGCCGCGGCCGCGTAGGGAGTCCTGGTTCTCGGCGCCCTTTAGGTGGATCGAGGATCCGGTGATGAAATCGATCCGAAGATCGCTCTCGTAGATCCTACGGATGAACTTCTCGATGATGAATTCGGCCAGGAAGTGCTTTAACGTCGGCCAGGCGATATCCTTGGCCATTCCGTAGGTCGGCGCAACATACCATTGCGGGAGCCCGGGAATGGTGATTGCGCCTTCGATCAGTCGGTCGCAGGCTAGGAATGTTTTTCCGGAGCGCCGGCCGGCGGCGATGACGATAAACCGGTGAAGATCCGCCTTGACCTTGAGCTGCCAGGGTAGAAGCCGGTAAGGGAGCCGAAGCTTCTTGATGATGTAGTCGGCCTCGGCGGACGGAGGCGGACACATGGCTCCCCCGTGGAAGCTCACCCGTGCCGCCGCCGCCATTTGAATCATGTTTTAGGCGATCGTCGCCCCGTTGTTCCCGATGATGTGCCAAGCCCCGTTCGTGAAGATGAGCTGGACCGAGTCTCCGACGTCATTGAAGGTCACGGTGGAGTAACCCGCCTTGTGAGCAGGCGTCAGCGTTCCATCCCCGCCGTCGGTTTTCATGACGATGATTTTGATTTGCCCCTCCACTCCATCGGCCAGGGTCAAGGCGTCGGCTCCGGTCGTGACGATCCAGGTGATCGAGGTCGTAACATTAACCTCGCCGGCCCCTGAAAGCGTCTGGGGAGTACCAGAAAAATAAAGGGCTGAGGCAATCGAAACCGGATCAGCGAAGGTAAACCCGGCCGTCCCGTCGGAAGTGCTGTCGAATGTTACTCCCGCGGCGTCGGCTTGGGTGATCGTGTAATAGGCCGCCGCATCATAGGCGTGCTTGACCACTCCACCCGAAAGGACCAGGTTCCCGCTCGAATTCGTTGAAAGCGAGAACGAGACGCCATGCGTGTAGGTGAGGGTCAGGCCATTCGATGTCCCCGTCGATTCGATGGCGTTGTCCGTCACGAACACGCCGGAATTGGCCCAATACCGATTCGCGTTGAACGAGAGATGCTTCCCGGGGACCTGGGCGAAACTCAGGCCGCAGAAGAGCATCAACCCGATAATGGCGATGATGCAGAATATTTTCCTTTTCATGGTGACCTCCTTGGTCATTTGCTTTTTTCGCCGGCCGGATGGGCCGGGTCTTCGTAGACGATCTGGTAATAGATCGGCTTGTCGCTGGATTCGCCCGCATGCTTATCTGTCTGTTCCAGCTCATTCTTTCCAAGCCAGATCATCATGGGGATATCTCCGGCAAGCGCCGATATCGTCTGTACATTTCTTAACGCGGCCTTCCGCTCTGCTCTCTTTTTGTTCAAAATCCGCGAATAATTTTTTTTCAGGGTGGCGTCATCGCAACCGAGGACATGGGCGATTTCACTGTTTTTGCAGCCGTCGAAGGCCATTTGCCCGATTCGTTCTTCGTCGAGTGAACGATGAGGGCGACCGGCCCCGGGCTTATTCTTACGAGTCGCTTTCTTCATCGCCAAATTCCGAGGTTGACTTCCTTTTGCGGGTCTTGGAGCCGGTTCAGGAGGTCCATTGTTTCGTCCGATGGATTATCGATTTCGAACGTGAGCGAGACGCCCTTGTCGCCGGAGCGCAAAGCCTTGCTGTTGATCCGGCGAAAAACGGCCGTGAGGTTGACCGCAAGTTTGCGCTTGATCACCGGATCACCTTGAGGATTA